>Ga0115565_10001296_pt1 | contig 20818 bp, 28 predicted proteins | sample COGITO_mtgs_1105_FD_87199 | JGI IMG/M metagenome (GOLD analysis project Ga0115565, IMG submission 87199) | Pelagic marine microbial communities from North Sea - COGITO_mtgs_110530 | ecosystem: Environmental > Aquatic > Marine > Epipelagic | place: Germany:Helgoland, sampling site Kabeltonne... | reverse complement strand
TTCCTATGGTATTACATGTATGCATTAGCAGGTAATAGTATATATGCTGTTCGATGTTTAACAGATTTAGGGAAAAAAAAGTTTTTCTCTGAGTAGGGGGCCCTCTCAAAATCGTCATACAGGCACATAGGCCCATTTATTTTAGGCTGAAGATAGTGGGCAGCAGGCAATTAGTGTGGAACATATAGAAATAGCATGGATAAAATATGTGTAGACTATATATGTCGGGATCGGGCTTGTAAATGAATAAATATCGAGTAACCGAATGTACAATATGCAACGAATCGACTAAAAAGTGGTCCATCTGTAGGGGATGTGGGCAATCTTGGTGTAGCCGATGCAATGTACATTTAGAATCCAAAGGCAAAGCTATGAAAACTCCTCCTGAAATGTTTGGACGAAAAAAGTACAACTGTCCCCATTGTAAATACGAATATATTACCGGTTTTGAATATTTGACCCCCAGAACCGCCGATACTAGCTGTTGTATATCATAAATTATTTATGTATTTTAGTTAACTTATATCCCATTCTAGGACTTCCATAAATGGACGCAAGGTTTGTATACTCATATACGTAACCTGTAGGGGGCGAATTTGGAACATTTCGCCACTCTTCAACGGGCACCGCCAACGGGTAGTTCTCTACCTGAGGTGAATTGCCCATGTACTTTGGTGATACGCACGGAGTAACAATAGGAGACGGTATCATAATGCGTAGATTCGGCTTCTTGTATGTTTTCAAATTGTTCAAATGCTCTTTTGCATCCCTTATAAGATTCTCCAAGTCGTTTATGGTGTTCTCTAGTTTTTTTATGGCGCTCATGGTATATAAGTAACTATAATTGTATTTAAATGACCGTAGAAGAAAATCCAGAATTTTATTGTTGCTACTACAATGAAGAAGACGAGCGCTCATGTATATGTTGGGCGTATGATCGGGCATGTTGCAATAAACCGAGATGTATGCCAAACCTAGCTACTACAGCAGGGAAAATAATACTAGCGACATGGGTCGTCGTTGTAGTAACTGTAATACTGGCCCCACTATTATTTTTTTAACTGGCCCGACATATCGATACTCACGGTCTCGCACGGCCAAGGTCTCCCAAGGTCTCGTACGGTCCATGAAAAAGTATTGTATATTTATTGTAAACATATAGTTTAAAGCATTTTAAAGCAAGATGAAGTGGCAAGAATCTATCGTAAAGCGTTTCGTTAACGAAATATCACTCACCAAACAGTTTACCGATTCGTTTGATGATTTTATACAAAAGCGAGTTCGGGAGGTTATCGCCCTACAGCGACCTATCCGTGCCAGTACAACAACGGAAGGAGAAGAGCAGACGATTCATCTAAAGATACGAGGCGGTTCGATAAAAGACCCGGTGATGTTGGAGAAGGACGGGACGGTACGACCAATTTATCCAAACGAGTGTCGTATCCGTAACCTTACGTACTCCAGCCCTCTGTATGTCGATGTCGATATCGAACGTTCCAATGGCAAAAATACAACGATAAAGGATGTTTACATAGGTCGAATACCAATTATGGTGTACTCTGGTAGATGCCATCTATCGAAGAAGGAAGACAGAGTAAAATTCGGCGAGTGCGACAAAGATCCCGGTGGTTATTTTATCGTCAATGGAAATGAAAAATCACTACTTGGACAAAAGGCATCCATGCACAATCGAATGATTACGTACCTGAAAAACGGTATATCCGCATGTGCGGTAAAATCCGAACGAAACAAGCGCGTACATGTTACAACCATCAAGTACAAAGATAATACCGCAATTTCATGCACATTTCCAAGACTAGAGGAAGAAATACCCCTGATGGTGTTACTTATGGCAATGGGTGCCGATGTAAACGAGATTCGAAAGGTGTTCGACAACAAACAAAACGCATGTTTAGAGGCATCCTACCGAAACCTTCCAGAGACCAGAGAGGAAGCCCGAAAACGTATTCGTATACGGGAAGTCTACAATGTTGGCCTATCGGAAGACGAACGCCTAGACAATGCCCTCAAAAATGTATTGGTACCACACATGTCGGTAGAAGACAAGCCAGTGTTTTTGGTAAGTATGATTCAAGAATTGTTGGCAGTCGCAACCAACAAGGTTGGTCCCACAGACCGAGATTCAGTTGCAAACCAACGCGTAGAGACCTCATGCACCTTGTTGTCTACCCTGTTTTTGCATTTGATGATTAAAATGTGCAACGATACGCGCCTTCTATGTCAAAAGTCATTGCCAAAATTGAAAAGAGGAATCACCGACGAAAAGATACGAACTTGGTTGTCGAAATCAAATTCAATAACCGACGGGTTTCAGTATTCTCTGGCAACCGGAAACTGGAATACGACATTTGTAGACCGTCAACAACGACACGGAGTCGCTCAGGCACTCCAACGATTGACGTACATTAGTACCATATCACAGTTAAGACGTGTATCATCGGCAGTGGACAAAACACAGAAACTGCCAAGACCTAGGTACCTTCACGGTAGCCATTGGGGACGATATTGTCCTGCAGAAACTCCAGAAGGTGGGCCATGCGGTTTAGAAACCCAACTGACGGTCCAATCGTATATATCATTGCAACGAGACCCTCAGGCAATACGAAGGGTGATTCAACAATACCTTCTCGAAAAAACGATCAACAACCTCAAGCATGCGCGTGTATATATCAACGGAATTTACGAAGGGAGTACCTCCGATCCCAAACGTCTGGTCGAAACGGTACTGTTCATGCGTCGTAGCGGCCAATACGCCAAAGATATGTCTGTCACCTACAAACACTGGAGAAGCACCATTCATATATCGACCACCAGCGGCAGAATATGTCGCCCTCTATTAATTGTAAACGACGGCAAATGCGTTTATAAAACCACACAGGATTCGGATTCCATGTCCTTTAATCAACTCTTATGTGAAGGTGTCATTGAATATTTGGACTGTGAAGAAGAGGACACGGCCTATGTTGCATTCTTCCCAAAGGATATTACTTCGGAACATACGCATTGCGAAATATCAAATTCGATGATGAATGGGTTGTGCGCCGCAACGATTCCATTTAGCGACCGTAATCCCGGTGTTCGAAACACGTACCAGTGCGCCATGGCAAAGCAAGCACAGGGGGTAAACGCGTCTAATTTTCAACAGAGAATGGATACGACCACAAACATTATGTGGTACGGCCAAAAACCTCTGGTATCGACTAATTTAGCAAACGAATACGGTGTTCACGATTTACCGACTGGCATTAACGCAATCGTAGCGATTATGCCATTTCACGGATTCAATCAGGAGGATTCGATCATCGTCAACCAAAGTGCACTGGACAGGGGGTTTGCAAGAGCAGATACATACAAGACGATAAAGGAATCACTGAGCGGCAAGCAATATTCGGTATTCGAAAAACCGGAAAAGAAAAGACGCGTTGGAAAATACCACAGCATCGAAGAAGACGGTATGTTAAGACCCGGTGTTCCAGTAAACAAAGGAGACTGTATTATTGGCAAAGTTTCATACGACAGCACCGAAAAGAAACACGGAGAGGACAATTCCAAAATGGCAGCAGCAAAGGGCACTGTAGACAAGGTAACCATGTACCAAGAACGCAACGGAGACCGGGCCGTTAAAGTTAGAGTCCGTCAGACGCGTATTCCGGTCATCGGTGATAAATTCAGTTCACGCCACGGACAGAAAGGGACAGTGGGAATGTTGTACACGCAGGAAGACATGCCCTACAACATCGATGGTATCGTACCGGACATAATTATAAACCCACATGCCATTCCATCGCGGATGACGATAGGCCATTTGATCGAATGTTTGACCGGTAAAGTATCCGCGATCAAAGGTGAATTTGGAGACGCCTCACCGTTTACCGGTCGCAAAGTGGAAGATATCATGCAAGAATTGAAAGACGCGGGTTTCAATCAACGAGCGGACGAACAATTGTACAATGGATTTACAGGAAAACCGTTGAAAGCAAAGATATTCATGGGGCCCACATTTTATCAGAGGTTGAAACATATGGTAAATGACAAGATACATGCGCGCGGCCGAGGAAGACGAAACCAATTGACGCATCAACCCAATGACGGACGATCGAATGGAGGGGGTCTAAGAGTGGGAGAGATGGAGAAAGATTCCTTCAATTCACACGGTGTTCCATTCGTAATCAATGAACGTATGTGCGTATCGTCTGACGCCCACGAAATGGTCATAAAGGGAAAGAAAGTCACCATTCCGTATGCGGCAAAGTTGTTGTTTGAAGAGTTACAAAGCATGTGCATAAAAGTAGATTTACAAGTTAATTAAAATTTTAGTTCTTTCATTTCTATACTGACACCTGAAGGTTCACTTCCTTCTTGAGGTGATCGAGGTTCGTTTATGGGTTCGTTTAGGGGGTTGTATGTTGTAACGGTTTTAACTGTATTAACCGGGGCGTATTTATAATAAACACGTCCAGATCCCCAACCAATTGGTGGGATTAAAATAAACAACCAGAGCCACCACAATAAGGGGCTCCATATAAATATAGGAAGAATGATGAAGAAAAAAAGACAGGTGAAAATCCCACCACCATAATCAACTCTGTCCCAGTTTGTTCTGACAATGTAGCGTTGCATTTTATAATTATACACGGGTGTTATATATTAACATTTCGCTAATAGAGGTTCTCTCTCCGGAAGCCGTTCTTCCAAGTATTCAATACGCTCTTCTAGATCTTGTATCCATTTTTCCATCATAAGCAAACAGAAGGACAACACGGCAAGGATAAATGCCCACCATAGTCCGTTCCACGATAGGTAATCAAACAAATAATCTATATGCGCTGTATTGGCATTTGTTGCGTTCACCATACTTTGGGTGTTGTTATTTGCTATCATAGCATTGTAATCAAAAAGATACCGTTCTTGTCTATTCATTTAATAGTTTTATCTGCTATATATATATGGGTTTATCAATTAATATATGGGATACACGGAGTACGAGACATATCGCAAGTCTCTGTTGTGCACGGTATGTAAACAAGGGGCGTATAGAAAACGTCTATGTCGTTCATGTTACAGAAGAGACCAAAAGCGAACATTCCACTGTACGGCAAAACGATGCACCTCGCCGGTGTTTGCATCTACTCTATGTCAAAAACATTACAGAGCTTGGCAAACGAACTGTCTACTTTGCAACAATATGGTATTTTGTAGACATTTGTGTCGGTCACACTATAGGAGAGCTCGCAAGAACAATGAATTCCCAGAGGAACCACAGTGTCGCCTGTGCGATAAGAAAACTTATTTAAATTCGTTGTGTTTAAACCATTTCAAAGAACAGTTCAAGACATGTATTGTGGTGGAATGCAACGAACACTCTCATCGCCGTGGGTTGTGTTGCAAACATTACTTTAGACAGAGGAGGGGTACATGAGAAGATCGTCTCGACACAATGGACAGGTAGCTGCTGGCGCTTGTTCTTCCAACCAAGAATTCATACAATGGGTATGGAATTTATGCCCACAGTCCAGCATAATGCATTCGTTCAATTCTTCTATACATATCGAACAGTCTTCGCCTTGAATGTCCAGAGCAAGCATATGAATTACATTTTGCGACTGTTCTTGACGAATCTTATCCAACAAGTAACGCAACAAACAACCAAGACACAATTCACGAATTAAGAAAAAAACAGTGGACACAACCAAACATGCCAGAACAAACATAATAGCTGTAAACGTATTATTGACATGTGGTGCATATAGGAGTCCTATCGTAGTTAATAGGGTTATGGAGAATATGACACCTATAAAACTTACTTTCTCGACGGTCTCGTACCACATTTATTTGATGTCGGGCCATTATAAATACTACGCTTTCTGACCCGACACTGGCCCGACCACGGTCCTACACCATGCGGTTGCATACGCTTGCATACGCTTGCATACGATTGCATCCGTTTCTACGTCTCGATGAATCCAAAAATTGTTTTAAAACTATTCCAAAACAAAAAGAAAGGTATTAAAGCAACTCCAAACATATAAAATGCCGAAAGTAACTATTAACACCTCCTTCGCGTCCAAACGCGCCAACGTTTTAAAACAATGCAATGCAAAGAAAACCGAATATTCCGGTACGGACCTGAACACGACCCCTGCCAAGGAGGAGGCACCCCAAGAAGAATTTCCCGATTCATGCAAGACCTTTCAGCAGGAAGATTTGGATGTGGGTATATTTAAGAAGCGTAGCGGCGAACTCCTCCCGAAGGTGATACGTAAGAATGATTCGAAACAAAGAAACGTCATCTTTTGGTTGCCGCCGATGAAGGTCAAGTATTCCGACCTTGGCAAAAATGGAAACCTTGGCAAATTTACCGAAGACCCATCAAAGGCAAAGTTTAGCGTCACCCTAATGCCGGGCGGTCCAAACAACGAAGAAGCATTCGTCAAACAAGGCGAAGAAGCAATACAGTTTGTACGCAAATGGTCAAACAAATGCATGGGTACGGCGTTTCACCACGAAGAAGCGTGGAAAACGTTGAGTAGCAAGCACGACGATGACGTATCCTTCGTAAAAGGCGCGCAACACTCGGTATTGAAAACAATTGACGATGACGACGGGGAAGTAGAAGTTCTCTCCATAAACCGTCGTCTGGAAGGATGGTCCGGCGAACCAAACCGTCCGGTGTTTTGGAAATTGAAAGAAGACAATACGTACGAACAGGTTGACCCAAAGTATATTAAAAAGGGAACAATCCTATCGGTACAAATGTCATTTCGTTCGTATAAGATACCGGGCGGTCGTTACGGTATGGCAGGTGACCTCGGAAAGCACATCCTGATTGTGTACAGTCCACCTATGCAACAAAAACCAAGGAGGCAGGCAGCACCCTTCAATGTTCCTTACATTCCGTTTGATGTATAAATATGTGTTATAAATTATTACGTAAAAAACCAACTAAACAGATGAAATACTGAAGCGTAAAATTGACATGGCAAACTGGGATTCATGTGGAAGTTATAGTGAAAAAGGCAAATAAACGTGACACACAACGTGTATATAAGTTATATTGATGTATGTAAATGTTTTATCCTAAACCGTTAATTATATTAAATAGACTTTCTGGTATAGTTGCGTGGGTCGGTATTTGGAATATTTTAGACATGATAGACCACGATAGCATTATCGTAAACATTTGTTATGCGCTAATCGGAATGCTGGTATGGGCCGTTTCTGGTGAATTTAACGAACCGGAGAAGTACGTTCAGATTGTGGAATCGGTGGAGGTGTGATGCAATGTTTATACAAGGAAGTTACATCGCCTACCACCATCGGTTTTCGCGTACGATAGGAACGAATCTCACCGAAAAAATGATCCACATACAGGACCTCTGCTCTCATCGTTGGTGCTATTTTGTAATCACTAAAGACCGGGTTCGCTGTCCAAATCATTTAAACTATATGTTTTGCTATTTATACTAAAAATTACACCGACTGGAGTCGAACCAGCTACCTCCGCGTTATGAATGCGGTACTCTACCGTTGAGCTACGATGTAGGACGATTTCGCGCTAAATACCGTTTATAAAAAAATGAATACATAGATAGCGTTTATCGGACGTTAAGAAGGAATTAAACCTCTTTTTGATACTCGATCAGAGAACGTCGGTGTACGAGGAAAGCGAACTTTGTAAGAATATGAGGTACACAATGTATACTTGATTTACTTGTAGATATACCTAGTGGATTTGTATTCCAGTGAGTCCTATAGGTTACGACCCTACTTTCAGGCATCCGTCGTATCACTACATACAAATTACATCGCCATATTTGAAGAGAGGCCGGTAGAAGTAACAAATGTTCTAGGCCGTCGTACGGTTGTACAAGGAGGAATCAAACCCCCGGGATAAGTACCTCGTGGTATCCCTGTCACCAGACAGTACATTGCAACACTAACGTTTCTCCTATACCGATAGTCGTCTCATTATTTCAAGCTCTTACTTGTTCGGACAATGAATTGCCACACCTTTTCCAGCTGCCGACATGGGTGCCACCCACTTTTTTGTACGGTATCTACATCTATACTACATAATTTTGGCTGAAATTAATAAGGATAGATGGGGAATGAAGAGGAATCTAACCTCTTGCCTACACCAGCCAATATATCCAGCTGTCAACAGACCATTCCTTACATTCGTGTGGGCCCCCAAGGCATCCACGTGATAAAAATGGACCATATATATACCTCATTTTTTATTTAATGATCGTAATTTTTGTTGTTATAGTTCTATGGTCACTTGTAAAACTTTTGAACAGTGACATATTTGTATATAAATAGACGTACGTACTATACTACATGTATAGATGCTTATCCATAACGCTATTAGTGTCTATTGGAGTATACTATTGTCTTATAATAGCGTTTAACCTTTACGTGGCACCCGCCTATGATTACGACGATAGCGTCCTAGGAACCTGCTTCATAACGGACAATTTGACCCATTGTGGAAGCTGTGGCGAATGTTCTACTATACAAGATTATAATGTATACTATGAAACCCGAAATACATTGACCGGATTGGCGAAGGAATGTGCGATTCGGGATGTATTTATAGGCAGGGATTCGGCCATAGAATGTTTCGATGACACGGGATTAACACCCGGGTGTAGAGATTGTTGGTTGGAGAATGTGGACTGTGACCGCAAACATTGTTTTTTCCCATGTTTATGGGAGACGGCATTCGGAATACAACAGAACATTGACGAAAACACGCTTAGTAAATGCCTTGCATGCGATGAGTATTACTGTTTAGATATATTTATTTCGTGTGCGGGTATGAGTAGAAGACGCGCCAATATAACTACGGACATTGGTAGACACCCAACAGAGATGTGTACTTAACGTATTTTATCAATGGATTCCAACTCGGAAATGTTCATGTTGTAACAGGATGCGTGCACCTTGTACCCATTGCTTGCGTCGGTATCGCCCTTCTTGAAGAATCTCGCCTCTTTCATAAAGTTTTCTTTGGTTTTGAACCCGCATATCCATGCTTTATTCACCTTTGTGCTTACGCGTAGGAATACATACGCATCGCAACGCTGACGAGGATTGTGGTTGCATACAGAACATTCGAAATACGGTTTGGGTGCACATGTCATGCTGGTCTTCTTTGTCTTTATCTCTAGACGCATGCCTCCCGGGGTTTTTAAATCGTAGTTGTAGATATCGTCAGAGTCGGTGCATTTCAATAAATCACGTATGATCTCTTCGCCCAACATCCCCCAACCATTGGATTTGCCCTTCGTAATTGAATTGCGGAGAACTCCCAACTCTTCCGCTCGTTTTTCCGCCCGGTTGTATTGATCCGTTGTTACCATGACCTCGATTGCGCGGTTCCTTCCCTGAGTAAAATGTTTCATCTTTCTGTTTGATACTGCCATATTTAAGTGTGTTTGTTTGTAATAAATGACTCCGTTGCTTTTACCGAAAACAATTATTCAATTTCGAAAAGAAAAGGCAGAGAGAAAGCATTGTAGATGGTTGAAGCGCATGTTTGCCGGTGCCGTCTTCCTAAGTATCGCGATACTACTCGTTCTGGTCCTACTATAGTCGGGCCATATTGGTCCATATTAAATATCGACCGCAAATGTTTAAACTCGTTTTTGAGATATATAAATTAAAATAAATAAAACAAAATGGTTTTTATACACGAAGCATATTACAATTCTAGATCGTATTCTCCCGAGGAATGGATAACAAAGAAGGAACTACGCAACAAATCCAAGAAAGATGGGAAACTCACGTGCGCCAGTGGTTGTAGAGTGACTCTGGTAAATGGGTGCAATTATATCACCTCTAATGGCACCTCAGTGTATCGTTGTACGCATTTTCGTCATGTGACTGCATCTGCCAACACAACGTGCCAAGTGTTAAAAAAATACGGTCACAATGGAGAAAGCAAAGAACACTTGAACACGAAACGAATCGTCGCGTCCATGGACGTAGTATTTGCAAGAACATGCCACTATTCCAAATGTATTAATAAGATAGAATGTCGTCCAGACCCCACATGGACCTCTAAAATGGAAGTACGGTTGGACAAATGGTTGTTCGATGTCGTATATTTCGAAAACGATACGGTGAAGGTGGTCATCGAAGTAATGCACACGCATGCAACCGTAGGTGAAAAACGCACATGGGCAATGCAACAACCGTTCGAGTTTATCGAAGTTCGAGCAACCGAATCCAAATACCTCCATGTTATCGACATAAAGGGCGAGTATCTATGCGGCGGCGATATATGTCCGACGTTAAACGAATACGTACGCCTTCAACACAAAAGAAAACGCGATTACGAAGAACGGCAACTTGCAAAAAAACGTCAATATCAAAGCGAACGTCTTAAAACATGTGTTAATATGTGGAACCACATGCGTCGTAAACTCCGACTACAATACAAGCGCAATTTTCTGAGTCATTGTAGGTTGTTAATCATGGAGGAAAAGGAACGCCGTAGAAAAGAGCGAGCCCATATGTTGGAAGAAGACAGGGCCTCTAAGGCAATGGGTTATTTGTATACTATGGGTTCGAAATTTAAAGGTTACGAATTGGAAACGGAATGGGAACGCGAATGGAAATCATTTGGGAACAAGGAAAACACCGTTCCATACGGTGAACTGAAAGGTTGCGATGTCTACCAAGTCATTTATGGATATCCTCATTTAATAAATTTAATTTGCGGCCATGCGGGCAAGAACCGTTTAAAAGACAAGTATTCATCGGTGTACCAAAACATTATGGAAATTACGAATGGAATGGTCTTGAAAGAAAAGCACAAGGACAAGTACATCAAACGGAGGCAATTTCCGTACAAATGGAGAAAGTATTATCCCGCATTCCATGAAGCACTTGTACAATTCGCAAACGACAGAAACAATTATCATAGTATATAAGTATTTTTTTATAATATAAATGAAACGAATCGAGAAACAAGTGCGAGAAACCTACTACAAAGCATATACGGACGCACTGGAGCTCCAGTTGAACGAAGAACGGTTTGATTGGGTCTGTAAACTACATAATGAGATCGTAATTCGCATCTGTAGCATGATTCCTAAACGGACCGACCTTCATAATCGCATTGCGGAAAACATGGACCCTGTATTGTTTCGCCAAATGTTGGAGAACAAATGTTACAAACCGGAAAACTTTGTGGCGCTAATCAACTATGTTTACGAATGGATTGGCAAACTGTGTGCACCAGCAAGGGACGAAGAGGTGGCCCGATCCAAAGCGGCCCTATTTAAAAGCATGGAAGAGGGAGCAACCTTTGGGAAACTGGTCCCACAGTTTATATTCAGCGTACACGAGCATCTCGATACAATGGACGAAGATATGAACCTAGAAACGACAAAAAAGTTTGTAAACGCGATTAAAAAGTAATCTATATAAGTGTTTTGTATGTACATTAAATGAATGGTTTTACTGTAAAATATTTAGCACACAAAGGTTTTCTGGACGGAAACGACTTTATGGAGCTTACAAATACATGTAAGGCCTTCCGCCCCTTCAACCGAGCCGAATATATAAATAAACTGTGGAAACATGGAGCGGTAGAAAATGTAAAGACCGCATGTTACGTAGAAAAATTGTTGAAACGGTATCCACCATGTGAAATTCTGGGCGAGATTACAAACGTTCGTTTAGAGAAAGAGGTAGTCTCTGCCCTAAGAACAATGTTACCGAAACGAAAAATGTTTCATTTGGCAAGAACTCATTCTCCGTTGTCCCGTTCTTTGTTTGCAAGAGAAAATATACTAGGTAAACGTTTTCGTTAAATATTGTATTTATCCCGTACTTCTACTATTTCCTCTCTGAAAAACAATACCAAATAAATCAACATCGGGTAGACGAAATAATACGTATATTTCACCTTTCTGAAATGATTGTTTTTGTAATACTGGTACCAAAAGGGAGACAGCCCATGTAGGATGCACAGACCGGTAGAGAATGGATTGGTAAACAATGATCCTATACTAAACCAACTCATGTTCTCTTTGAAAAACACGCACATTACGGCCGAGAATCCTGCCAATACGTCTACGTATGCATTTTTAATGTTCCAGTCGATGGATCCAAGTACTAGGCCTAACAGTAAATGAACCAATGCTATCGAAGTGGAACTCTGTTCTTTTGTTCTCAGCATGACGGATAAATTCATAATAGCGTGGCCTATTCTTTCTCGCCATGTCAGTGCGTACAACAGACAACCTAACAGTATGCCACCTGCCCAAATAAACGCTGTTTGTTTTCGAAACCCACATATACTGGTTACCCACCATGGCAAAAATCCCAAGTGATACAATTCATTTGTGAGATAAAATCCTATGTACAGACCTAGCATGCATGCGCTTGGAACAATGTCTGAGGTAGACAATTTTTTGATATGTATCTGAGCCATAGCCATGCCGACACCAACCGCTACAAAGTGAAACAAAGGAGATACATTGCATACATGCAAAAAGATAAAATGAAAGAGTATCCACATATATTTTATATACAAAGTATTTATATACAAAGTTTTTAAACAAATGGCATTGACCATTGTATCACCCAATGGATTCCGATTTTTCTCAGTTATGTTTATGATATCATCATTGATCATTGCTTTCATTAATTCCTTGGGCAATACGCTACCAAAAGGAATGGAATTGGTGCGGTTTTGCGCGATTAACATATCTGGGTTTGCTCTGTTTAGTTACAGCATTTTTAAAGGAAAGTCTGTGCGCAACCCTAAAAAAATGTGGTACATTAACAGTTTTATAAGTAGTGGAATAGCATTGATAATCTACGCAAATACGGTATTGTCAGGCGCAATTCATACATATGTTCTACCACTGTTTTATCTCGTGGAAATAGTGCTCGCTATATACATTGGAAACAAGCTCCGTTTGGAAACGGACTATCAGGCATTTCAAGAAATGACGGAGTTTAATGTATAGCAACCGCATTGGCGGTCGGTGCTTCACCTACAAATGTAAAATAATAGACCCATGCATCGTGACCTTCTATGATGCGTTCCAATACCCACCATTCGTCGTACCTAGTATTTAGAAGCGTTTCAATATCTTTTGCGGAACTATCATATGGAACAATAACTGCTGGTCTCATCATATATAATTACACACCTATCGCTTATATAGTATCTGTATCTAGGGGCTGCCATCGTGGCATCTGTTTTAAAATAAGCCATGATAGGTACAACTGGCCCGATCCGAACAGTACGATAGTTGCAATTACATAATACATATCTCCCGTCATTTATTAGATAAAACGTTATATAAAAAGTATAAAAGTAAAAATCCAATCATAAAATGGCAAAGCGCAAACGAGATATGCCAAAGCGCAAACGCAACACCTGTTCTATATGTCTTTCCCTTACTAAAAACGAAGCATCGCTAGACAATTGTTCCCATACATTTTGTCGCAAATGTATCGTGAAATGGTCCGAGACGGAAAACACATGTCCACAGTGTAGATCCGCGTTTACATGTGTTTCTACCGAAAAATCAACTCGTCGAGTTCGCAGTAGACGCCAAGGAGAAGACAACCGTACAGTAGACATGATTATGAACGAATGTTTGTGGAGATTTGTTACCGATCACGATTTCAAGTTTACTCTTGCCAATCGTTTTATAAATGACCGTACACCATTTGTTTCGTTCATTTGTCAGGCATTGAATGTTATACTGTCGGATACAGACTTTATTGAAAGCATCAAGCAGTTTTGTGACGATGAAGGACATTCAGAATTCAGAGACAACCTTGACGACGCCGCACACTGTATAGATTCACTGATTCGTGTTGGTACTACTTCCATAACCATTTAAGCAATACTATATCATCCATTATTATAAGCAACAACAAAACTGTATACATATATGTCTCTGTAGACGGAATGAAAAATTGAAACTGTATGTACCAATTGCACATGCACCCAAAAGCATAAATATATTTTGACAGTGATTTTAACCAGTCCATGTCATCGTAACATAGTCGTAGTCCGAGATACAAATTGACCGGAAACGAAATGGCTGAAAAATAAGTATACAATAATAAAAGCTGACCGACATTGCTTTGTTCGAAATCGACATTCCATGCAACCAGAAGGAAAATAACGGTAGCACTGTGGTGTAAACGCGTACTGGTTGGTAAATTGCTAACTCGAAACAACCCCACCACATCGTTCGAGACATACATGCTTGCAAATATACGAATGGTTCGATTGTCAAATACATCGATCATAGCATCCTGAATGATCATAAACCATCCCAGAATGACCAGAAAACTTAAGTAGATACCCTTGGTTATGTTTTTCACCACATAATATTGTTTATTTACAGACAACGATGAAAATTTTAGAGTGTTGTATTTTAAATAATTTTGGGTATGTTCGTACGAGAAATAGACACTAGTTGACGAAATCAAAAAAACAAGTAATGGTATCATTTATTTATTTATTATCTTGAATATATAGAGTGTTAGAGCAAATACATCAGAGCTTGGGTTTCAACACATGCCTTTCGCAGAGGAAATAAAGAATAACATACTTACTTTTGTTTGATAGTGTTGCAATACAACTCCTTTAACGGTGATGCAACATAGGTGTCAAAGTATGACCCTTCCAACGGTTTTCTTACATTGTTTTCCAACCATACTAAAGTCATGTGAATCATTTGTATAACATTCAATGCCTTTTATACTCCGCCCTGAGATTAGGAAGTGTATCGCGGTCCTCACGAGTAATAGTATTGTGAAAATAACATGAACCTGTACTCCATGGTACTGCTATCCATGGTTTTGGTACCCTCCCTTTAAAGTTGGAACAGGTTACTTCACAGTCGGTTGCGGATCGACAATTGTATCCCGCCATGGCTTGGACGATACTCAGGACAATTACAAGTAGTTTAAACATATTGAATATCTGAAACGAGACTTATATACTACAATTTTAGAATGCTGCAATGTGGCTCTTGGGCCTTTGTCGGTCCATCCATCGCGAACACTACCAGATACCCACAAACGTTTTGAATTTTATCGATTAAAGTTTCCGCTTTTTTCGTATCCATTGTTACATTAAGTATTGGGACATGGACCCCGTTCCCTTTCTTTGAAATTTCAAATTGCATCCGCTGGTTGCGAATGTTGTATACGTCATCATCGTCGAAAATCAATGTATAAATTGTCGGGTTACGGTTAGGCTTTTTCATTTTGATAAGTTTTGCACTTTCGTCGATTTCAATAACATGTGCGCTTCGGAATACTCGTTCGGTTAAATAAGTTCCTATGTATTCCATATTATATGAACTGACACCGACTATCCATGGTACCTTATTATTTTTCCCGGCCGCATCGATGTGTGATATCACTTGTTCTTCTATTGAATCATCATCGTCTCTTCGTCTTAATTTGTTTTCAATCTGTTCAACTGTATGCCTAGTTAAGTCTTCTTCGTAACCATCTTCACCGGGATAACGTCCGTATGGGCCTTCGGTGCATTGCCACGACATATTGAATATCAGAAACGAGACTTATATACTGTAAAAACAGTTTCGACACACCGCGGCATATTGGTCGGTCCCGATTAAGACTTGTTGCGTATCGTTACTTAGGCGTTTCGTAAAGGCTGCTCTTGTTCCATTGTTGCACATGCTACACAATGCGTATAACCGTACCGTATCATCCGCATGTGGTAATAGGTTTAAAATATCACCGATTGGTTTGCATTGAAAGTCGGCTACTAATCCGGACACAATTACTGTTTTATTCCGTTGCAACTCTTGTAGAACAAACTCGTACAGATCCGGGAAAAACTGTGCTTCGTCGATTGCGATAGTGTCCGTGTTTGTGTAGTTTTCATGTGTTGTTAATGAGAACAGTCGGTCCGTTTTGACACAATCCATGCTGTCCGTACAGTGAGTCACTACCTTGTCATGTTTTGTATATCGGTTGTCCGTCTTGTGGTTTACGACCAGTATTTTTTTGCCAATGCATTCAAGACGCCGTACTCTCCGTAGTAGTTCTGTGCTTTTTCCGCTGAACATGCATCCCAAGATCACCGTCAATGACATTTTGAGTTGTATTTCGTTGGTTTATATACGACATAGAACAACCAGTTCCACAAAAATTACCGCCATATGAAGTGGTGTACACGTATGGTCTCATAATCATACGTCCCTCTACGTATCGTAACTGGACCGATAACATCCCATTGCAATTGTCACACCGCATATACAATACGTAAATATTATATTTATAGTAGCTTTGGCCTACCATTACAGCACATGAAATCCATGTTCAAACCTTCAATCGTCCACAGAGACCCGTAATTCTCCCATGTCATACCATTGTAAAAATGGTTTTCGATTGGCCGTCTCAAGTAATACGTGTCGCCCTGCTTTATAAAACATGACTCGCCGCGTTCTGGATAGGTTAATTTATTTTTAGGTGGAAAGTATTTCATTAATAAAATATTAACGTATATTTATACAAAGGTTATTCAACCGCCGCTGAAACCATTCTTTTTCGAATGAAGAAGTCCGTTGCCATCCAGTAAACACCTCGAAAGACTTCACTGTAGGCTCCTTCGTTTTTAAGAACCGTTTATACGAAACGATAGTGTTCAAGAAACATGCGTGGCAAATCTCGTCTTGTTTGTACTCCGGAAAAAAACATTCTTGGGTTAACTCGTCGCATTTGGAACACTTGAATGAATCCGAGTAACACCGTCGAAGATCACTCATTTACAAAAGTTTTTAACCAAATATATACCCACCGCCGCGTAATCGCAATACCAAATGGAGAGTGCTCTCCTTCTGAATATTATAGTCTGAGAGAGTTCTGCCGTCTTCTAGTTGTTTTCCGGCAAAGATAAGACGCTGCTGGTCGGGGGGAATGCCCTCTTTGTCTTGGACCTTTTGTTTCACGTTTTCGATGGTATCTGAGGGCTCTACGTCGAGTGTGATTGTTTTACCTGTTAAAGTTTTTATGAATATTTGCATTTATAAGACGGATGCATTCTTATATACTCCTTTTTTCTTTTAGAACTTGTACACAGAAGACTTCTAGAAGCTCATATGTGCGGTATACCCGATGTATAGGGCCAGATAGAACCTACATTTTTAAATATAGTATAAATACATGTAAAAATGTAATAAAATGAATGTGGCCAAACGCTGTCTGGTAGTGTCAGAACCGTCCAGAGCACCAAAACGAAGAAGATCAAATGCATTTGTTTGTGGTGGACAATGTGGTACTATAAATTGTAATTATATAGGCCCATGTCGTGCAGACCTTGGTAGACACCTAGGCAAATACAAAACCCAATGTCCAGTATGTAAATTGGTGTATTGTAATAGATATACTATGCACAGCCATTTTCGTCTGAAACACCCCCATTTAATCAAAGTACACGGCATTCCTAATGCAAAAAAACGGTTAAAATATCCAAATGATTTACTACCATACAAGATTGAATTTTCTTATTTAAAACGTAAAATACATGTATGCATGTTAGGCGACATAAGAAAACTAAAACAAATGAAAGAGTATGTGAAAACCAAGGGGCCTACATACGAAACATACAAACGAAACATACCTCATTATGAATCAATGGTTGAATGCACAACCGAAATGAGACATAAGATTGCGACCCAGTGGATTAGACGACTTATTGAAACAAAACGTATTCGCAACCAATTCGTGCACGAGTCCGGATTGAGAATGCGATATTTATTTCAAGAACACGGCGGACTGTTTCAAATTTCATTGGATCGTATAAACGACAACTACCCCCATTTCTATGGTGCCAATTGTGCATTTACCAACATAAGAGACGCACCGTTATGTATAAACCTCCAGTACAACCCACTCGACTACTGTATCGAACGCAATTTTGTTGAAGAAGCAATCGATCGATATCATCACCCTATGTCATTGGATACGAATACATTAGCACATTATAATACTGTGTTTAATAATTCGGCATACCGTGCATACTTTAAAGACAAAAAACTACTGGTAAACGCGTTTCCAACAAGTAAGGATTATATACAATACTGTTTTGAATTGGCCCAAAAACAAGAGTTCAAGTGTGCCATATCCGGTATTGTACCGATAAATGGTAAACCTTCGGATTTACCGGGCATTGACAAATTGTTTCAATGGTCTTTGAACGCAATAGATCCTCCCAAAGGTCACATAGCAGGCAACATTGAATGGGTCTGTTATTGTTTTAATCCGGTCAATAGGGATAAATGTAAGAAAATACGTAATGTTGATGATCCGCCGTCTTCATGGACAAAACAATTGTGGGCATCATATTCGTACTTGTAAGACACCATCTACAATTCTTACATTATCTAATAACCATTGGTATTGTTCGGGTTCAAACCCTATCAAAATACTTTGTGTACGCTCTAGTTCCCCTGCTATTAAGCGGAGTAGTTCTTCCAGTCCGTCTCGTACAGTAAGACAGGATGGCGGTATCCGATGCCAGCAGATATGTGTCGGGCCATTTCTTGGTTCGTGTATGTACAGGTATTTTCTACGGAACCCTATGTCTTCTTCTAGTCTATTAATAAATAGTTTTCTTGCCAAAAAGCACGAATGAAAACGAAGCAAGTGCGGTTTTAGTTTGTACATGGCCCGAGTTTTATAAATTGTCGGTCGGCATCTATTGAATACTTCCTTGTTAAAAAATATTATATAAAACCAATCTTTAACTTTTATATATGTCAACAGTTTCGGGAATAAATCAATCGGGAATGAAACGTATTCCATTTCGTAAATTACCGCCAAGTGATATACATTCCTTTCATTGTCCTACGCGATCTAGTAGAAAACATGTGTTCGAGACTAGGTTTAAGCCGGTGGATTGTATGGTAGTCGTTCGAGAAGAAGAGACGGTTTGTGTAGATAGAGTTCCGTGCGGTATAGTGTATATAAAAAATGGCAATGCATATGCCATAGGTGTTATAGAATCAGTAGGTACCTTCAATCTGGATGAGTTGTTTACAATGGATATTCACCGACCGGTTGTGTTTCAGTTGTGGGGGTCATACCAATCGGTTATATGGACGGCGGGAGAGATAGAGGAATTGTTGAATTGGCGTCAGAGTCTTATAGAACAACCGCATCGTGTAGACAGTCGTTTGGTTGAAAAGTTTGAAAAATCACGATGGATGTTGTTTTGTTTTTGGCCCAATACGGTAGAGGATTTAATCGAGTTGGAGATCAAGATTATGGGTATTGTATTGGAGCAAGACATGTTGGGTGGTGGTGTAATGCGTCTAGAATTACCAAGGCAGTTTGATGTGTCCACCATGGATGAGGTGCGCGAAATAGTGAAAAAACAATATATGGATACGAAATTGTTGTTGACAGAAGAGGAGGAGGATTTTGTAACAAACGAAGCATGGTTTAGCGAGCAAATAAAACAAATATTTAATTTATAAAAATGTGCGTATAAATGACTTTTTTATTGTAATCAATGAGTGAAAACCTGTTAGTGGAGCGTAAATCGCTTCTAAACATCGAGTCTAGGTTGGACCTCGTTGAATCCACTCTCCAAGAAATTCTCGTCAATGGCGATGCGATGGAAGATCGTATCAAAGAAAAGTTGGGTGATATAAACGATGAAATTGTAAAGAACACTTCACAGGTCAGACGATTGAAAGCTCAGTTGAACGCCTCTCGAACAAAGCCAATGACTATTTTATTTATGATATTGATTTCCCTTTGTATATGGACCATGTGTATATATTGGTGGAGGGTTTAATTCAAACTCGTTTTATTTTTTCGTATTTTCCCAATAGGGAAAGATTACTCACCGAAAAGAATATCAACAGAGAATCGGAGAATATATAAAGAACCGACAACAGGTACAATAGTTCGTCTGTTACGGTTTCATTCGGTGTGCCCATACTCAATACCAAACCAAATACATTCGAACATGCGAATAGTATTGTAAGCGCCAGTGTAATGATCAGTGTACTTCGATCGTGTATGTTTGCAACGCCGATACCGAATACATCCAGTAGCAAATGACCGGTGGTTATCCAATACAACGGCTGTTCAAATGCCCTTCCAATCATAAAAAATGTATACAGTACACCAACTGGTATAAGAAAAACGTGAATAATTCTCATCTTGGAATTATGTACCGTCATTGTTTTCAAAATAGGAGCTGGCTTAATGCTCAATGATTCGTATTTTTCTTTGCTCGCTTTTTCGTGAGTATCCTTTTTGCTTAGTGATTTTTGGAGAGTAAGTAGGCGCATAACGAGCATTACATCTGTTAAGAATATCCACGCGGCCAATACAAGCCATATAGCCTTTTCCCATATAATTTCTAAACAGTTCGAGGTTGGATCCGTTAGGCATCTTGATATAGCCACGTAGTTCAGCCATACAACGGTACCGTCGAACAGGGTGGCAGCGAATGCCACGAATAGTGTAGCCATTGTTATAACACTACTGTCTGTTATGGAGACAAATAGGACCAATGGTTGTAGTAATACATGCATCTGATGCAACCATGACATGTGCGAACTTGAAACGTACGGCTCGACGGATAGATATACGATTACTAAGCATAAATTGGTGACGGCCCCCAAACGAATTAAATTTCGAGTGGTGATGGTGGCGATAGTGTCAATCGGTCTAAAATCCATTTATCTATTCTATTAAGTTTTATATACTATGAATTGTTAGAAACTTCCCCTCGTTTTTTTACATGTACTTTTCTACG
>Ga0115565_10001291_pt1 | contig 20852 bp, 17 predicted proteins | sample COGITO_mtgs_1105_FD_87199 | JGI IMG/M metagenome (GOLD analysis project Ga0115565, IMG submission 87199) | Pelagic marine microbial communities from North Sea - COGITO_mtgs_110530 | ecosystem: Environmental > Aquatic > Marine > Epipelagic | place: Germany:Helgoland, sampling site Kabeltonne... | reverse complement strand
ATTTGCCTATCTGCACATTTACCCATCTCCATATTTCACGGTAGTCGCCGGTTCAAACAAAAGCACTTCACATTCTTCCTCTGCAATGGGTTGGTGGAATACACCTTTTGGAACAACGATGAATTCCCCTGTTGAAATAAGCTCCTCGCGGTCATCGAACTTCATAACAAAGGATCCTTTAATCACCAGAAAGAGTTCGTCTTCTGCACTGTGTTGATGTCGTACAAATTCACCCTTAAACTTTGCAATCTTCACTTCTTGTCCGTTGAGTTGGGCAAGCACTTCCGGACTCCAGTGATCTTGAATCTTTGCGAATTCGCTGCTTAGATTAACGGCGCTCACAGTTTGATTGCTTGGCCGTCGAGACTGACGGTGTTGTTCTCTTTCCAATAACGTTCAACCCCTTCGCTGCCTTCTTCTTGAGACCATTTGTTGAGTTGTTCGCGTTCTCCTTTGTAATCCATAAAAGGCACTCCGTAGCCGCAAGAGGTTTGAACCAAATCAATGTCTAAGGCAAAGATGTTTCTAGCTCCACCATTTTCTGGAAAGTGGGAGTAGAGTTCTTGCCATTCGGCATCTCGAGGGTGAATGACCTTCGCCATCCCGTAAAGCCTCAAAATATTGGGATGTTTATCGAAAGAACAGAACATGATCGTCATGCGTCCGTTTTCTTGCACATGTGCCGAGGTTTCATTTCCGCTTCCCGTGAGATTCAACCAAGCCACCCTGTGTTCGTCCAACACTGCAAAGCTTTCGATGCCTTTAGGAGAAAGGTTGATTTTACCTTCATTTGGCGCCGTTGCCACGAAGTAGATGTGCTGCTGCTCGATGAATCGAGCTTGTTGTTTCGGCAGGTGGTCGAATTTCCCCATATCAGTACACTAGAAGCCTTGGCTCAGTCATCTCTTCCATGGCGTAGCGAATTCCTTCGCGACCCAATCCGCTGTCTTTGATTCCACCGTAAGGCATATTGTCGATTCGGAAACCAGGTACGTTGTTCATAATCACACCACCTACTTCAAGAGTTTCAAAGGCGAGCTTCATATGATCCAAACGATTGGTGAAAACCCCAGCTTGCAGTCCAAATACGGAGTCGTTGGTGCGTTCTATAGCATCTTCAAATGAATCAACTCGTTCGAGTATGGCAACAGGACCAAAGACTTCTTCGGAACAGACTTTCATGGAATTGTTGGTATGCGAAAGGAGCGTAGGGGCGTAGGTTACATTTTGTTCTGAAAGCACTTTACCTCCTGTGAGAACTTTGGCTCCAGCAGATCGAGCTTCTTCAACCCAGTCAGAAACTCTCTTCAAGTGAATAGGGGCGATGAGCGGACCAACGGTGTTTTTCTCATCTCTAGGATCGCCGGTATTGATCTGCTTCACTGCTTCAGTTAAGAGAGACTCGAATTTGTTGTACACAGATGTATGCACATAGATGCGTTGCGTGGAAATACAGATTTGACCCGCATACAGGAAAGCACCATTTGCGACGGTTTTTGCCGCAGACTCTAGTTCAACTCCTTCGTCTATAATTACGGCGGCATTCCCACCCAATTCAAGAGCTACTTTTTTCTTGCCTACAATGTTTTTCAGATGCCAGCCAATCGACGGACTTCCAGTAAAGGACAACATCTTCATGCGATCGTCGCGCACCAACTTCTCCGCTTCAGGAATGTCGGCCATCAATACGCTGATGGCTCCTGCAGGAAGGCACTGTGCTTCGTCCACCAATCCAGCAAAAGCCAATGCACTCAAAGGAGATTGTGGCGCGGGCTTCAACACAAGCGTACAACCTGCCGCAATGGCCGGAGCGATTTTGTGAAGAGCAAGGTTCAGAGGAAAGTTGAATGGAGAAATGCAAGCAATCGGACCTATTGGAAAACGTTTGGTAATTGCTGTTTTTACCTGACCAGTGCTATAATCCATAGGTACGATTTCACCCGAGAATCGAATGGCTTCGCTGATGGCTACATCCAAAGTGTTTAGGCAGCGAGAGATCTCTGCACGCGCATATCCGATGGGTTTCCCAGCTTCAGCTGCGATTAATTGTGAAAATGCTTCAGAGCGTTCAGCGAGCAAGTCTCGGATTGACTGAAGTGCATCGGCTCTTTTTCCTGCAGACCAAGTTTTGAGCTCCTCGAAGGCAGTCACAGAAGAGGCAATGGCTTCTTCCATTTGAGCTTCCGTAGCATTGAAAGCTTCAGCGATTGGAGCTTGTGTGAATTTGTCCTTTACTTCAAACTGACTCTTTCCTTCAGAAACCCAACTTCCGTTGATGTAATTCGAAGGACGAAGAACCTTCTCAAATGCGGACATGAAATCTTGTTTTGTTGTTGCTTCTGAAATCATTTAGAATGCGAGTTTGGAGTTTATGTTGAGGTTGTCGAGTCGGATTTGCATCTTCTCTTCAGGGAAATCCTCAAAACTGTAAGTATGCTGTTTATTAGGCCAAAGCAATTGAACAGTCAAATTCTCAACGTCGTAAATTGCTGTATACAGTGTACCGAACTTCTTCGCATAATCACGGGTGTATAAGGGATCCTGTAAAAACTTGGATTGTACAGTCCAAATCGTTTCGTTCGGATCTGCCAGACATGCAGACATCGAGTTTGTGTTTCATCATAGGAACGTTTGACCGCCCTGCGAAAACGTTCATTTGTATGCCCGCAATGGAAAATGGATTCATATCGTTATAAACTAGTGTTTTTATTTAAATACGTTCAGGCACTCCAACGGCCTCTTCAATTACTCCTTCAATGATGTCGAGTCCCTTATGAAGAAGTTCGTCTTCAATTGTAAGAGGACTTAAAATTCGAATGATGTTTTTATGCGTTCCTGCACTGATGATGATTAAACCTCTCTCCGAACATCCTTGAACTACAGCTGAGCAGAGTGCTCCGTCGGGCTGGCGAGGATCTCCGTTGTGAACAAACTCCATGGCCATCATAGCGCCAACACCTCGAATGTCACCAATCTGAGGAAATCGAGCTTTCATCTCATTGAAGCGACTTCGAATGACATTTCCAACATGTTCTCCAAGAGCGTTGATGTTGATGTCTTCCATGTACTTCAATGTTGCAATGGCTGCTACACATGAAAGAGGCGAGCCAATATAGGTTCCCCCTATCGTACCTGGAAGCGCGGCATCCATCACTTCCTTCTTTCCGATGACGGCTGAAATCGGCATCCCAGAACCCATCGATTTAGCCCATGTACTGAGGTCAGGTAAAACATCATAATGTTCGTATGATGCCCACTTGCCCGATCTTCCGAAGCCAGCTTGAACTTCATCGAAGATTAGAACAATACCATGCTTGTCGCAGAATTCACGAAGTCCTTTAATGTAGGCTTTCGGCGCTGGATTAAATCCACCTTCTCCTTGAATCACCTCAATGATGATTGCTGCAAGATTCTCTTGGCTCACTACATTCAAGCCCGACTCTCGTAAGCGTTTCAATTCTTGGTCAACGAACTGATCCTCACTCATTCCACCGCTGTAGCGATAAAAGTTCGGGAAGGGCAGTCTGTACACTTCTGGTGCAAACGGGCCGCAATTGACTTTATAACCAATCTTGGAAGTGAGTGTCATGGCCCATCATTGTTCTTCCGTGAAAAGCTCCAGTATAGCAAAGGACTGCCGAACGACCTGTTGCTTGGCGAGCTATTTTAATGGCGTTTTCGACGGCCTCGGCTCCGCTGGTGACCAGCATTGCTTTGGTTTCCTTACCGTGAGGGAAAAGGTCGACCAATCGTTCGCAAAGTTCAACGTAGGGCTCGTAGCTCACTACGTTAAAACTGGTGTGAATGTATTTGGCTGCTTGCTCTTGAATTGCCTTTACAACAGGCTCTGGGCAATGACCTGCATTGACCACTCCAATCCCACCGGCAAAATCGATGAGTTCATTGCCATCAGCATCGATGATGGTGGCGTTTTTTGCCGACTGAACTGAGGCCTTATTAAAGATACCTACTCCGTTGGCAACAACCTTTTTACGTCGTTCTAAAAGCTCTTGACTTTTGTTCATTTTAATACTTTTTTTCTTCTCTTTTTTAGAGGGCGCAAATCTACATTTACCACAGAAGTAGTGTGTGCATTTCAACGATTCTTCAGCTTCTTTTTTGACAAAAAAGAAGCCCCCGATTTAGAGGAAAGTTTCGGCTTTCAAATTGAGCCATTCCATGGCCGCGCCAGCAAGTAAGTCCGACTTGACTTCGTCGGTGTAAGGCATCGATTTGATGAGCTTACTGGGCTCAAGTTCTCCCAGAGGAAAAGGGTAGTCGCTGCCCAAGGCAACGCGTTTGGAACCCCAGAGGTCGAGAATGTAATCGAGCATCTTTGGGTCGTGAACAAGGCTGTCGAGCCAAAACTTGCCCAGGTACTCCCGCGGGTTTACTTCATTGTCGATTGCGCAGAGGTCCGGACGTACATTAAATCCGTGTTCAATTCGAGCTATGGTGGAAGGGAAGGAACCTCCGCCGTGAGCAAATGCCACACGCAATTTCGGAAGGCGTTCAAACACACCTCCAAAAATTAAGGATGATATGGCGCGTGAAGTTTCTGCCGGCATCCCAACGAGCCAAGGCAGCCAATACTTTTGAATGTTGGCAGTTCCCATCATCTCCCAAGGATGGATGAAAATGGCCATGTCTAAATCCTGACAAGCCTCAAAAATGGGGAAGAAGGCCTCCTCATTTAAGTTGAGTTGATTCACATTGGAGCCAATTTGAACCCCTGCCAATCCAATTTCCTTACAACGTTTGAGTTCTTGAATTGCCAAGGCCGTGTCTTGCATTGGGATGGTGCCCAAGCCGATGAAGCGCTTAGGATAGAGTGCCACGATTTCCGCGATGTGATCGTTGAGGAATTTCGCAACCTCTAAACTGTCTTTGGGTTTCGCCCAATAGGAGAACATCACAGGAACGGTGCTGAGAACTTGTACATGAACACCAAGAGCATCGCATTCTGATTGACGTGTCACTGGATCCCAACAGTTCGATTCCACCTCCCGAAAAAAGTGGTCGTCCTTCATCATTCTCGCGCAGCAATTTTTGTGATGATCGAGATGAATGAAACCTCCGTAGCCAAATCGCTCACGGAAATTAGGAATGTGTTCAGGTAAAATGTGTGTGTGAATGTCGACTGTAAGCAAAGACTATGGTTTTTCTGGGCGAGGATAGGTTTTGAATGTTCCAGTTGCTGTAGCGATCATTTCGTCGCTTCCTTCCTCCCGAATTTCTCCTCGAGCGAAAATAATGTTTTTGCCTGCCTTCGTCACGTATCCACTTCCAACGATGATCTTTCCCGTGTGCGCAGCATTCAAAAACTGAATCTGAAGGTCGAGCGTTGCAACTTGCTTATTGTCTTCACTGCTCACAGTTAAAGCGGCGGCGCCTAGAATTTGGTCGGCAACTCCAGCAATTAGACCGCCGTGCGTATATTCTGGAAGGGCCTCATGCTTTTTGAGCAACTCCATTCGATATTCTACGTGCCCTGTGGATATAACTTTGAGCGTCAATCCATGTTCTCGGCCAAATTCATTGACTCGATTGTAGGCTTCAATAATTGGGTTCACTTATCCGTGAAGTGTTGGGTGATGATTTCTTGGGCAAGTTTGTTTTGAGGCGTGTAGCGCGTATTACCCGGACCACCGGCTTTGCGATGATCGGAATGCCACTTCCAGATGATGGCTCCGGCCAACCAGGGTTCGTTCCAAATGCCTTCAAAAAAGCCAGTGTAAGCAATGGCTTGCAACTTCTCGTCAAACTCACCGTGGTGCGCAGCGTCCCAAGGGCGCGCCAATCCTTTTTCCATGCTGCGGTATCCCAATTCGGTGAAGAGGATTTGTTTTCCTTCTTCGTTTGAGAAATCCGAGAGTTTGGAACTCCAACGTTCCCATGATGCTTTTACGCTTTGGGTGCTTGGGTTTATGCTGCTGTCGAGCGGGAAGTAAGCGTTTACCCCTATAACATCGAGCTCCGACCAGAATTTGACGTTTTGGTAATTGTCCCAGTTTGCCGCGTAGCTCAACTTGCCCTTGTACACTTCTCGAACATGGCAAATAAGGCTTGCCCAAAATTCAGGCTCTTCTTTTACCGCTGTGCTCAACTCAGTACCTATGCACAGCAACTCCACTCCAAGTGAGTCGGCAACTTTTGCATAATCGATGATGAACTTGGTATAGCTTCCATGAAACTCTTCCCAAGAATCGCCATTGGGTGGTGAGTAGGAACCTGTATATACTCCTTGGGTCCATAGATGAGGTTTCATGCATACCCGCATTCCTTGCTCCTTTGCAATTTGAATGCTCGCAATGATTCCCATGCGCTGCTCACCCCACCATTGAAAAGGGTGGTTGTAAATCACCTTACTTCCTTCTTCGCGAACAAAGCCATACGGCATTACGCAAAGCCAATCCGCTCCAAGATCTTTAATTGGGTCGCAAGCCCAAGAACCAATTGGCTCGGGAGGCGCAGCCATTGCAACTCCTTTGATTTTTCCTGGAATATCCCATGCAACACTCTGATTTTCACACAGCTTAATCTTATGTGCTTTGAAGCCATTTTTTCCGAAAAAAAGAAAGCCCAAAGAGGCGATCAGGAGCACAGCAAGGACGGTGATATGGAATCTGTAAGCTCTAATCATTTGTGGGTAGCAGGTGTTGTTTCAATTATAACCATTCTCGATTGAATGTCATATATGATTTCAACGAAGCTTTTCACCAAAGTCATTCTTTCTATCAAATGGCCTTGGATTTATGGCGATTCTAGGTCGGGATGTCTTAGACTTATTCCTTCATGCGAAGAATGAATAACTTCTCGTTTCGACCTCGCTGCGCAAGAAGGACTAGTGTGTGCTGGTCGACTTGTTCGCTCACCATAGGGCGGGAAAGCATTCCTTCATCCTTCAATGACAAGAGTGACATGCGTTTGTTCCGCCCTTCAACGTCAAGGCTTACTAGGGTGACAATGCTGTTCTTTTGTTTACTGAAGGTGGCGAATTTGCTTATTCCAGGAATGACGGTAAGGTTGAGGTTCTTAGGGTGATCATTGAAAATCATATAAATTTTGTCGCCCTTCGCACCCAATAAGTAGGAGTTGAACATGCCGCCGTCGTTGGTTGTATGCTGCCTTTTAGGAATCTTGTCAGTCCACTCAATTTGTCCTTCGGCATTTATATTGACCACGATGATGTCGTTGTGGTAATAATGTGTGGTAGTTGTGGTATTCATGGCGCCGTTTGCTCCTGGACTCTGATGCGTTACTACTTGAACGAAGTATTGTTCTCCAACCAACATCACGCCTCCATCATACCGCAAAACCATCTCATCCAATTCATATCGAGTTAAGCCAACCTCTTTTCCTTTTGCATCCCTTTTTTCAGCTTTTTTCTTTTCTTTTTGGGTGAAGTTTTGAGTGACAAAATCGATGTTGAAATCCTTCAAACTTTGAGCTAAAACTTCTTTCGTTGTAGGATTCAAACGCATGAAGTAGGAGCCGCTCAATCCTGAGCGGTCTGTGTTGGTATAGAAACCTGCGCAGATCAATTCTCCATTTTCATTCACGGCCAATTGGAGGTCGCTGATGAATTTGTCCTCCAATTGTAAGAGGTATTCTCTGCTCTCCTTGCCATCATTGAAATAACCAAGAACCACATAATCATAGTTCTTTTCTCCATCTACCTTCTCTTTTAACTTTCCGTCGAGGCCGTCCCCATATCTTTTACCAAGCACATAAAAGTTCCCCTTAGCATCTATTTTAACTCCTTCAATATCAAACAAGTCCTCCCTGTAGGGGATTTGAATTTCCTTTTCCCACTGAACTTCACCAGTTTCTGAAGAGAAGAGGTTCACTTTGAGTTTTTCAAATTCATTCTTCTGATAAGGGTAGTGAGTTACAATGGCAATCCGCTCTTTATCCTTCGAAAACCGCAAGTCGAAGTGTCCTTCACTTTTAAAAATACGTCCGGTGCGCTTCACATTGGCAATCAGCTTTTTCTTAGCCTGACCTTGCAGGGTTTTAGCATCAATGAAACTTTGATAGAGTTGCAATTCGTCTTCTTCACGATCTCGGTAGGAACTGAAGAGCCAAAGTTTTCCTGAGAAATAGAAAAGATACTCTGCGGAATGTTTTTCACCTTCAAATTCCTCCTCCAGTTCCTTGGAAATCACCTCTTCCAAAGCTTGGTTGTACCGAACCAAAGTGTGCTTCTTTCTCTTGCTTTTTAGAACGTATAAGCCCGACTCGTCGTAGCCTATGATGTCCGTAATGTTGCCATCTGAAGACTTAATCTTTTCTCCGCTCTGGATGCTTACATATTCATCTGCCTTTTGTGCGAAGACCGACATGCCTTGGAAGACCAGAAGGACGATGAGCAGCAGTGATGACTGACCAATTGGAATGGGATGGAATTTTATTTTCTTGAACGACATTATAGAAGCTTCGAATTTAATCCAATACAAAGCCCTTGATGAACTTTTGTAAGTCCAATTTATTCTTGTCCCATCTTGTGATGAGGAATGTTCTATCATTGATATATTAGTTCTCATAAGCGAGCTTCTTTTGTAAAAATGAAAGTTGTCATCATTGGAAATGGAATTGCTGGGATTACAACAGCGCGGCACCTTAGAAAGTTGAATTCCGAGCTTGAGATTCTTGTCATTTCGGGAGAATCGGAATACTTCTATTCGCGCCCAGCATTGATGTACATCTTCATGGGGCATATGAAGTTCGAGCACACCAAAGCTTATGAAGATTGGTTCTGGGAGAAGAACAGAATCGACCTAAAGCAAGCTTGGGTGAAGTCCATCGATTTTCAAGAAAAGCAATTGAACTGCGCCGATGGTTCTGTGGTGAGCTACGATAAGTTGGTTCTGGCCACGGGTTCAAAAACAGCCACCTACGATTGGCCCGGACAAGAGCTTCAAGGGGTTCAAGGTCTCATTGGCTTGCAGGACTTGGACTTGCTCGAGAAGAATGTTCAGGGAGTTAAAAAGGCCGTCATCATTGGTGGCGGACTCATAGGGGTTGAGCTTGCAGAAATGCTTCACAGCCGAGGAATTGATGTCGAAATTCTAGTGCGTGAGAATCGTTTTTGGGGCAGTGTGCTTCCGCCTCAAGAAGGCAAGCTCATCGAAAGGCATTTACACGATCATGGAGTTCGGGTTCAATCCAATACGGAACTCTCTGAAATCATTGGAGAAGGAGGGAAGGTGATTGGAATTCGAACCACATCAGGAGAGATAAAAGACTGTGAATTGGTTTGCATTGCTACAGGCGTTCGGCCAAATGTGGATTTCTTGAAGGGAAGTACACTCGAAATCGAGCGCGGAATTCTTGTAGATGAATTTCTAAAAACGAACGTAGAAGATGTCTTCGCCGCTGGCGATTGCATGGAGTTTCGAAAACCCATTGAAGGAAGAGGGAAGTTTGAGCAGATGTGGCATTCAGGCCGTATGATGGGCGAGCATTTAGCACAAACCGTTTTAGGCTCGGATAAAGCCTATGCACCGGGAGTTTGGTACAATGCTGCGAAGTTTTTCGATGTCGAATATCAAGCTTACGGTCGACTTTCCAATGAGCCTGTGAGCTCGTTTTATTGGGAGCATCCAAAAGCGAAGATTTGCCTCCGAATGGAGCACAAAGACCAAAGGCTTGTTGCCATGCACGCATTTGGAATGCGATTGCGTCATCAAGTAGCCGACGGCTGGATTCGCGACGAAAAGAGCTTAGAATATTGTTTATCCCATTTCAAGGACCTCGTATTTGACCCAGAGTTTCACCGCGATCATTCAAGAGCCATCGCCTTGGAATTTCGCCGGCAGTTTGGGGTCGAAGTGAAACTGGAAAAGAAAAGTTGGAAGCGCATTCTAAACGCCTTTGCATCATGACGGAGTTTCCAAATCATGCATTTGCCAAACCGCCTGTGAACCTCAGCCTTCTTCAGAAGCTTGCTTGGCTTCTTGCAACCGTGGGATTTGCTGTTATAGTCTTACATTTTCTGAACCTCGCACCGGGAGCCTATTATTCCACCCAATTGACTTTTTCATTGAGCTTTTTGCTTTTATCTGTGGTGCTCTATGCTGCTGATTTGTACCGCAAGAAATCATCTGGAATTAAGAACGATGGGGTATGGTTTCGTTCGCTCACAAATCGAGGAGTTTGGGCATGGGCTTTAGGTCTGGTGCTAACGGTCTTCTATGTTTTGCTCTATTGGTTTCCGGAATTGCTCGGTATGGATGCGGCCGGCAACACTGGAGTGCTTCGGCTTTTCGACCCCTTGAGCATGCTGTTCAAGAGTCAGCCCGCAAGTCAGTGGTTTATGTACGGAACCTTGTACAGTTTGGCTATTCTCTCGATGGGAATAAAATTTCTGTGGAAATACCGCGGCAATCGGTATCAATTTTGGCGCACCGTCTCCGTCATTTTCTTCCAATTGGTTTTAGCTTATTTCCTTCCTGAGATTATGGAAGGACTCAATCAGGATAAGGCCTATTTCGCAAAAGACCTCAAGAATTTCTGGCCGCTCAATTATTACTTTTTCGAGCCCTGGCATTTGGATAATATGCGCGCTGGAGGGAGTTTGGGAATGTTCTACCTCGTATTTGGAATCTTCGGATTCGCAGTACTCACTCCTATCTTAACCTATTTCGTTGGTAAGCGCTGGTATTGCTCTTGGGTTTGTGGTTGTGGTGGATTGGCAGAAACGGCAGGTGATCCCTTTCGTCAACTTTCATCCAAGAAACTTTCTTCCTGGAAAATCGAACGCTGGCTCATACATGGCGTGCTGGTCTACATCGTGCTCGTCACTGCTGTTGTGCTCTACGGTTACTTCAGTGGAACTGGCGAACTCTTCGGATTGAGCATCTACGAGTATTTTCGAAAACCTTACGGCTTTCTAGTGGGAGCCATCTTTTCAGGAATTGCGGGTGTGGGTTTTTATCCGGTTTTGGGAAATCGATTCTGGTGTCGCTGCGGTTGTCCCTTGGCTGCATACATGGGACTTTTTCAGCGCTTCGCATCTCGCTTTCGCATCACAACCAATGGTGGACAGTGCATTTCCTGCGGAAACTGTTCCACCTACTGCGAGCAAGGCATCGACGTGCGCGATTATGCCCAGAAAGGGAAAAACATTGTGCGTTCCTCCTGTGTGGGATGCGGAATCTGTTCTGCGGTTTGCCCAAGGGGAGTACTTAAACTTGAAAACGGTCCGCAAGAAGGCCGCATTTCTGAAGGACCAATCGTCATCGACGAAGGAGGCGTTCGAATCGATGGCTTTGGTAGTTGACCTCATCATTCCCGCCTTAAATGAAGAGAAGGCGATTCAGGAAGTTTTGAAAGAAATCCCTTCCGAGCTTGTGCGCGAAATCGTTGTGATCGACAACAACTCTTCCGACCGAACCTCTGAAATGGCACGTGCGCTCGGCGCAACGACGCTTTTGTGCAAAGACCCAGGTTATGGAAATGCTTGTCTTCTAGGCATCGAATACCTGAAGTCGAAAGAGCAGCTTCCAGATGTTCTTGTGTTTTTGGACGGAGATCACTCAGACTTTCCCGAAGAACTCCCTCTTTTGTTGAATGAAGTTGAAGCAAGCAATGATATGGTGATTGGAAGCAGGGCTTTGGGTGAACGTGAATCTGGTTCCATGACCATTCCACAAGTGCTTGGAAATTGGTTGGCGACGCGCATGTTGTTTTGGATTTATGGAGTTCGTTTTACCGATCTTGGACCCTTTCGCGCCATTCGTTGGGATGCTCTCATGAAGCTTAAAATGGAGGACCGAAATTACGGTTGGACGGTGGAGATGCAGGTGAAGGCGGCGAAGCAAAAAATGCGCTGTTCCGAGGTTGCTGTTTCCTACCGAAAACGCATTGGGATTTCGAAAGTTTCAGGCACGATAAAAGGCGCTTTTTTGGCCGGATATAAAATCATTTTTACCATCCTTAAATTCAGTTTAAAGTGAGTCTTTGGATCTATCTGCTTCTCGTGGTTTATGGCTTCTTTTTGAGCTTCATTTTCGCCTTCAGTTTGGTGCAGTTGAGTCTTACGATCAACTATGTGAAAGCATCGAAAAAAGGGCGGCCAATAAAGAGAACTCCAACATCTGATACTGAGCTTCCAAAAGTATGTGTTCAGCTTCCCATTTACAATGAAAAGTACGTAGTCGAGCGACTGTTAAAGGCGGTGGTCAATTTGGATTATCCATCCGATAAATTATCGATTCAAGTCTTAGATGATTCCAACGATGAAAGCTCGGAACTCATTCGAGCATTTATTGATTCTGACTTAAATATTTATAAGAACATATCTTTAATTCAAAGAAAAGAACGTGAGGGTTTTAAGGCTGGAGCTTTAAAGTATGGATTAACCAAAAGTGATGCGGATTTTATAGCCATTTTTGACGCTGATTTTGAGCCAAATCCTGACTTTCTTCGAAGGTCCATTCGTGAATTTGAGGATGCAAATGTTGCTTGTGTTCAAACGCGTTGGTCTCATCTAAATGAGGATGAAAATGTGCTTACTAAAGCGCAGGCATTTGCGCTGGATGCGCACTTCAGAATCGAGCAAGTCGGACGCAATTCTGGTGGTCATTTCATCAACTTTAATGGCACTGCAGGCGTATGGAGAAAGGCGGCTATTTTGGATTCAGGTGGTTGGCAAAGCGACACCTTAACGGAAGACCTTGATTTGAGTTATCGAGCTCAGATGAAAGGATGGAAAATGATCTATATGGAGGAGCTCAATTCACCCGCAGAATTGCCTATGGTTTTGAGCGCTTTACGAACCCAACAACATCGTTGGAATAAAGGGGCGGCTGAGTGTGCTCGAAAGCATCTTTCGAAGGTACTCCGCAATCCCAAAATTTCATGGAAGACGAAAGTTCAGGCGAGCTTTCATTTGCTCAATTCAGCGGTCTTCATTTCAGTACTTATGCTTACAGTTTTGAGCGTTCCTTTGCTTTGGGTGAAAACTCAGATTCCTGCTGTTTCGAGCTATTTGAATTTCGCTTCTTTCTTCATTCTATCGTTTGGAGTTCTCGCTCTTTTCTTTTGGCTTCCGTTTAAGAAGCATTGGGAGGGAAGTGTACTCGGACAAGAGTCCTCATTTCTCAGGACCCGTTGGGAATTCTTAAAGCGGTTTCTGAGCTTCGTTGCAGTCTCGATGAGTTTTGCGCTCTTCAATTCGGTGGCGGTCATTTCAGGCTACGCGGGCATCAAAACTCCTTTCATTCGTACGCCGAAGTTCAATGCCACATCTGTAAGACCTACAGAGAATGACTACAACATTCAAAAACTGCCAATGGTGTTTTACTTCGAGCTCCTGCTGCTACTGTATTTCCTTTTTGCCGGAATTTACGGTATAATTCAGCTTGAGTTTGGCTTACTTCCTATGCACCTTCTCTTAATCTTCGGCTTTGGGATCCTGGTGAAGTATGGCTGGCAAGAGCGGGGAGGTTTAGTCCCGAACTAGTTTGTGTTCCCGCGAAATGCTGGCGCCCTGAACCTGCAAGAGATAGATTCCAGAAGGTAGGTTCACCAAAGAGCACTCAAAGCGATTCATTCCCGACCCAAGCACCTGACGATATCGCTTGATGGTCTTTCCTTCCATGTTCTTCAGAATGAAATGTACCTCTTGTTTGTGATCCAACTCAAAGTCGATGTAGGTAAAGTCTTGCGTTGGAACCGGAAAGGCTTTGGTCTGCTCGTTCTTTTCAGCTTCTTCCGCACCAGCAAAAATGTACGTTGGGCTGCGCACTTCCGACATCCAGAAGGAATGTTCCTTTGTAGAGGTTCCATAATAGCCCGACATCCAAACAGCTCCTTGTTCGCTGTACACTCGCTGTATCCCAAAGTAATCGCCCCAACGTTCCGGATTGCCTTGGCGCTGCAAGTACGATTGTCCTTGAATCAAGTTTGTAAAGTTGGAGTACTCGCCCGTAGGATCAAAATAGAATGCACCATAGCCAGCAGTGTCTACTATGCTGCTGTAGTTTACTCCAATGATGGCCTCATTGTCTCCCGCAAATTTTCCCGTGTAGGCAATGCCCGGATAGCCGAACTCCATGGTGTTGTGTTGCATGATGTTCAAGTCAATGCTCGGGCTTCCGCTTGGATCTGAGAGCACGCCATGATAGATGGACGATCTACCGCTGTTGGTGTCGATGCTGTTCCCTACAAATTGAATTTGTCCGTTCTCATAAAAGCCATCCAATACGCGTGCGTCGTTGGTGCTCAAAACAGGGCCGGCAGGCTGTTCCGCTGCAGGACTCAATCCATAGGCCTTGTTCGAAATGACGTGTTTGGTGGTTACCTCGGCCAATGGGTCGTTCATTTCGCCCGTTAAGCTCACCAAGAAAAAGGTGTCGTTTGAAGCATCGAAGTTTCGGTTGCTCATGAGGTAGTATGGAGGTGCTTTAAGTTCATCACCGCCCTGCATAGCATGCAAGTTCCTCAAAACCTTACCACCAAACTTTATGTCGCTCCAGAGCTTCATAGGCAGACTGTCCACTCCATCGTAGCCAGACTGTTTGTCCAATTGCCAAATGAGTGTTTCTTCAAAACCCGTTTCCCAAGGCTCGTTTTCTCGAATGAGATTGATTGTGTAGAGCACTTCATTTTCAGTAAGGGCAATTACGGGGAAATCCGACCATGTTCTTTCATTGAAAGGGTTTCCAGGAATCTCGTACACATTCCAGTCGTCCATCGGGTCGCCAGAACTTGAGAAGGCAATGACCAATTTTGAGTCGTCTGGGGTTCTTCCAGAAAGGAAGGTGAAGACAAAACGATCTTCAACAGCGTCGTAGCGTAGTTTTGGATCGAAAGGCAGGCTGGTGCCAATGGAATCATTGTCTAGAGCAAAATCCACAAAGCTATAGGTAGAGGTGAAGGGGTGCGGACGGTAGTAGGCAGAGTCGCCGTTGAGGTCGTGGAAATAAACGCGGGTATTGTACGAGGCAATCAGGAATCCATTATCAGAAACAGCCAATGTATTGTCGTTGGGAACTCCTCCAGCTCGGTTCTGGATGTTATTGTCGGGACCATAAAAGCTTCCCATATTCCGTTCAAGAGTAACTTCGGCAGCGCTGCCTCTCTTCGGGGAAAGGCTTCTTTTTTTCGGAAATTTCTTCTCGATCTCCGCTTTTTTCTTGAGCAAGGCATCCTGATATGAGCTTCCTCCAGGAAAGGGAGCTTCTGTGGAATAAGACCTAGGGTAGATGTCGTTTTTGATGTCGGAAGGAGCGATGCTTCGTTTTAATGGAGCTTTGAGGTATGCTGACTTTTGCGCTGTGATTGTGCCGGTCAAAAGAATGGCGGCCAGCAATTGAAGGAACTTCAGGGACTTTTTAAACATGGTGTAAAGATATTCAATCGTGGATTTGAGCGACGGGCAATTTAGCGAAGGAGAGGAGTTGAATGCATAAGTTCAATGCTTGACTTAACAATTGATTGATGATACATCAATGCCTTAAAGGTATTTAAGGCCACTTTTTCTTGCTTATCTTCGTCGGAATGCCATATGAAAAAGCTCCTCGTTCTCTTTGTGCTTCTGCTGATTGGCATGTCGTTTCGTCCTGATGCGCCAAGCCCGAAAGAAAATCCTTCTGGCAAGCGGATGAAAGAAAGCTTCCGCATTTACACCAACCACTTAGAGACCAATTTGGAAAAGATCAAGGAGCACATTGAGTCTGAATCTCCACCTGTTGTTCTTAGATCTGAATTCAAGCGAGCCCGAGAAGATTACAAGTTTCTAGAGGCCATGGTCTCACACCTCTTTCCAAGCTTCGATTTGGATTTTAATGCAAAACCTGTTTTAGAATTGAATACCGATGCTGCCATTGTGGAGCTGGTTGAGCCACATGGACTTCAGGTTCTTGAAGTTGCCTTGTTTCGCGACAAGGATTATGTAAAAGCAAAAGCGGAGGTCGAATTTATGTTGGGCCGTTTGCCTGAATTGCAGAAACGCATTCACCGCATTCAATATCAAGATCGTTTTGCTTTTGAGGCGGTACGCCAAGAGGTAATCCGCATTACGGCATTGGGAATAACAGGCTTCGATTCGCGTGTATTAAAACACTCCATTCCGGAGACGATTGAGGCCTTAAAATCCATTCAGTTTCTGATGGAACCCTATCTAGATTTCATGACCAGATACAATAAGAATTTGGTCTACGACTTGCGCAATCGAATCTACGGTGCCATCGAATATTGCGGAAGGAATTCAGAGTTTGCACTCTTCAATCGAGCTGAGTTCATTCGGGATTATATGGAACCCATTTACGCAGACATTCATCAATTGCACGTCGAGATTGGGGTAGAGACGAAAGATGACCTCCATCAATTTGTAGAGCCTTTGAATTACGAGGCGAAGCATATGTATTCGTCGGAACTCTTTGATCCATATGCCTTTAGTGAGAAGTCTTTTGCACAGAAGAGTCCTAAAATCGAAGAGCTGGGGGCGCTTTTATTTTTCGATCCCGTATTATCTCAAAACAACAAGCGTGCTTGCGCTTCCTGTCATAATCCTACGAAAGGATTTGCAGATGGATTGAAAAAAAGTCCGTCCATAAATAACGTTGGTACCCTGAAACGGAATTCACCTTCTCTTTGGAATGCAACTTATGTGCACGACTACTTCTGGGATCTCCGCTCGGAAAGTTTGAATGATCAATTTGAGCATGTAACCTCATCACCGCTCGAATTCAACATCAGTTTTGACGAGATTCTAGAAAAGCTTCGAAAGAGCGATGAGTATGGGGAACTCTTCGAGCAAGCATTTGAACGCGAAGAAGGAGATGAGGCTATTTCTGGAACCAATCTCAAGCAGGCTTGACTCATAGAAACAAAAAAAGCCCACCACTTTCGTGATGAGCTTCTGTGTTGGCGGTCCGGACGAAGGCCTCTATTTTACCCCTGTTTTCCGCGCTATTATTGTCCCTTAGAACAAATGATAGCGTATTCAAACACTTTTTTTATCTTTCTCAATAACAGATAGTTAAATTTATTTATTAGCAAAGATAAACGGCTTGTGTCAACGAAAGTGTCCCCTTATATGCGGTCTGAAAAAAAATATGCTTGGGGACAGTTTTTTTAACGTTTTAGACTACATTTAAGGTCGTGAAACACAATTTCAATCTCCGTGATAAAAAGGCAAAAAACAAGACCATCATCTTGCTGAGTCTTCACATGAATGGCGGTAGGAAAAAGGTGTCAACCAAGTTGGAGATTAAGCCTTCATTTTGGAACTTTGAAAAACAAGAAGTTAAGGCGAGTGCTCCCAACTTGTCTGCTCAAAGTATAAATCGGCAGCTCCATAGTATTGTTTCCGTGCTTAAAGACATCGACAAGGTCTTTAGAGAGCGGGCAGATTATTATCTCATTACGGTAGATGAGCTTCTTGAAGAACTCAAACGCAGATTAGCCGGACATCAATCTGGTCAGCATTACAGCGATTTCTGGAGAGCGTTTACGGACTTCTTAGAACTCAAGAAGAAAACCACGAGCCATAGTACGTATAAAGACTATCATTTTAGCCTGAGGAAATACCTCAAAGTGGTTCAAAAGAAAAAAAGGCGCACCCTTACTTTTCATGACTTTAAAAATCGACCAAACAATGGTTACCAAATAATGGTCGATTATGTTACCCATGATGTTATGGTCGGCGATAGAAAAGGAATGAGCGTCAATGCTGTAGGAAAGCTTGTAAAGTGTTTGAAGTGCTTCTTAAACCATTGCTTCAACCAAGAGATATATCCTTCCTTCCCTCTTGTTCATATGAATCGACCAGTAGAAGAGGTAGAGCAGGTCTATTTAACCCACCAAGAGATTGAGAGACTTGAAGAGATTGAACTGACAAGCAAAATGAACACCATAAGGGATGTATTTCTTATAGGATGTGAAGTTGGTCAACGTTTTGGCGATTACTCCAGATTGGCACCTGAGAGCATTTCTAATGGCTCTTTGAGATTGCGCCAACAAAAGACCTTACAGAAGGTGGTTATACCCTTATCCTCAAGGTTTAAGCGCATAGTTGAAAAAAATGGTGGACAACCGCCACAATACAAGGGCAGTATTACTGAATTCAATAAGGGCCTGCGCCAAATTTGCAAAATGGCTGGTATAAACGATTCACAAGAGGTTGTTCGGACCTACCAAAACAAGCAAAGTAGGTTTTACTTAAAGAAGTATGAAATGGTAAGCTCTCATACTGCCCGTAGATCCTTTTGCACCTTAAAGACCATCGATGGCATGCCTTCCGCCGCGCTTATGAAGATTTCTGGTCATAAAAGTGAGCGCAGCTTCCAGAGGTACTTGCGGTTTACGGGCGAAGAAGTGGCAGAGAAGTTTAAAGGTTATTTTAAATAGAAGAATTATGAAAGCTAAAAGACGTCTTCATGAGCACAATACCAAGGTGGATTTCTGCCCGCAATGTGGAGTAGTAATAATTGGTACTAAACGAAAAGTGTTTTGTTCTTCCTCCTGTAAGACAAGATTCAATTACGTAAAAGCTAAAAAGGAATTACTCTCAAGTAAAATGAAGAGCTTGACGCTTGCTCTGATGAAAGTCTCTGGGTTTCCGCACCCAAGAGTTCGTGCTTTCACCATAGCAATAATTACAGATCAAATTATTGATGTTCACAAACAGAGACTTCACTATGGCCTAGCTTCTCAGAAGGACAACGAGCAATTAAATTCAGCTATAGAGTCAGTCGAAAAGCTACTTTACAGACTTGGGGTCGCCTCTCCGATTAATCGTGATTAATCGGAATTAATCGGAATTAATCGGGATTAATCGGGATTAATCGGTAATCTGTGTTCTGATCTATTGCAAATAATGACCGGAGTGGTTCACTTGGTACAATTACCAATTACCCGCTGATAAGCGGAGAAGGCGGGGAAGGAATCAAATGAGCTTGTGAAGAGGTTTGAGGTTTTTGGGGATAGTTTTAAGCCTTAAGCTGTAGAGCTCTTGGTTAAACTTGAACACGGTTATAGCAAGAGAAAAAGGAACTTGATTCAATTCCTTGTTGAGGCTAATGGTTTGAGTAGAAAATGACTTTTTAAAGAAAGCTACGAAACGTTATCCCAATTGGTTTTATAGTTCTTAACTATATTATTTATCAATATAAGTGTTCTCGTAATAATCTCTTTAAACGTAAAGCTCTCATATTGGTTGATTCCTATCTCATTATTATTTGATGGGATTTTAATCCATTTCTCTTCTTGATATTTGCTTTTCTTAAGTTCGAAATCATGGTTACTGGTCTGGATATTTGTTCCAGCATGGAGAACCCATTTATTCCCAATAAATTCAATTAATGACTCTTCCTGCCTTTGAGGAGATGTAGTATAATTAAGTAATTCGAAGTTTTCAGAATTTTTGATATCTAATAGGAATTGTTCTGAGTTAATATTTGAGAATAATTCTGGAGAGTCTTTTTCTAATGTCAAAATAAAATTTGAAACTTCTGAAGTTGAGTACTCATTGTTTTTCCAATTAGCTTTCCAAGCACGTGGGAAGAGATGATCTAAATGTGATTTATTATACTGTTTTGGGCTATGAGATGTTAGGGTGTCATGTTCACTTAAGTATGCATTAAAATACAAAATGAACATGGCCTCACTGTTATCCGTTGATTTAATGAGATAATTAAAAGTTTTATTAAAATCAAAAGATGAAATTTCCGTGGAATTACTGAAGTGGAATGAGCCTTCATGCGATTTTTTAATCCGAGTTAGATATTCAGTTCTAATGATATTTGACTTTTTACTTCTGTAAACTTCTTCATGAAAGACATAGCGAATGAGATTCCAAATAGACTGAATGATGATGTAATTTGATTCATGATATTTGGGATGTTTCACTAAAATGTGAAATAAAATGAAGCGTGAATTGTCTGAAATGTTGATGGCCTGATTTAAAAGTCTCAGTATAGCCTTAACTTTTTCTTGTTCTTCTGATTTAAAGTAATTTTTCACAAATACATTGTCTGTATCCAGAGAAGTATGAATGATTTTATAGAAGGAGAAGATGGTGATTGTCTCATTTAAAAAAGAAATTATTTTTTTATCTCCTTCAAGATATAATGTTTCGAATAATTCAATGTAATCATCTTCTTTAGTAATATCATCTCCTTTAATGGCATTAAAGAATACCTTAAAAAAGTCATCCTCTGTTTTGACAAAACTGCTGTCTACCATAAAGTTTAGGCCAGAATAGACGTCCTTCCATTTATTTCGGATTTCATTTATTGAATCGTTTGTACATGAAATAATTGATTTATATCTAAGCTTGTCCACTAATGTTAATGGCTTGCCTCGATTATTCAATGATTCAAATATTTGGATGGAGTCATTGTGGCTTTGGAGGGGGATTTCTATCAACCAGCATTTATTCACGAGGGCGTCAATAAAGTCGTAAAAACTTTTTAGGTTAACAAGTGAATCTTTTTCATTCTTAATAAAATTTTCTTTGATAAAACTTCTAATCGTTGAAATCGAATTCAATATAGTTCCAGCTGAGATAGAGCCTTCTATTCTAATTTTGTTGATACGCTCGTTAAACTCCTTTCGGCGTTCCTTAAGTTGATGGTAATTCTCAATGTCACTAAAGTCTAATATGTATGTTTTAAATATTTCTTTTAATTGCTCCTCAGTTTCAAATACGGGAATTTTGTTAAAACCGTCCATCCTCACCAAACAGTTGTTACAGGCAGTTAGAGCAGTTTCAATTTTCTTTTTAAGTTCTGGGTGGTTAATATTAACACCCTCTTCTTCCATGGTTACTAAAGTAGCCTCCCTAAGAATGATTTGTATTGTGGTAATTCTTTGTTGTCCATCTAGCAGGTCGGAAAATT
>Ga0115565_10001289_pt1 | contig 20856 bp, 14 predicted proteins | sample COGITO_mtgs_1105_FD_87199 | JGI IMG/M metagenome (GOLD analysis project Ga0115565, IMG submission 87199) | Pelagic marine microbial communities from North Sea - COGITO_mtgs_110530 | ecosystem: Environmental > Aquatic > Marine > Epipelagic | place: Germany:Helgoland, sampling site Kabeltonne... | reverse complement strand
ATAATTAGTAAAACATATTTTATTAACTAAAAAAAAATCAAAAATTATAAACACTCCAGACCCCTCACTGGTCTTTATGGACCCCCAACTCTGCTTCAAATTCTTGGAGTTCCCCTAACCACATTTCCTTCTCAGAGGTTTTCTCAATTATTTTTATTTCATTTACCACACTCTCCAACTTGGTGTTTAGAGAATCTAGTCTCTCCGATGTAAACACAGACAGTTTCATATCAATAAGGTAGTCATAAGACCCTTCTATTCTAGAAAACCTGTGTTTGTCTAGGAGGTCAACCAGTACGGCCCTCTTCACCCTAAATATAACTATTTTACCTTCGAGAACCATATCTATAAACTTCATTTTATTCCTTAACAAGTCTAGTTCCGACTGGAGTTTGGATAGGATGTACTTTTTCCTTAGGGTGTAGGTTGACAGCCTTTTATTACAGAATGCGTGCATAATTTCATCGACGGTTTTAAAATGGTGTAGTTTGTTATTGTCTGTAAATGTGACCATATTCGATGTGTATAGTATTGTTTCCAGCCGTAGACTAGAGGTAGTGAATTCAAAGTCGGACCCACTGCGTGGATATACCACAAAATGTACCTCTTCTGGTGTAGAATAGTTATCAAATGACTTGATTTTCTTCTCCTCCACCAACCTGTCTAGAATATCCTTGTATGTGTCTGTCCACATATTGATCGGTAGTTCTGTGATTACAATCCTCTGAGCACCCCTCTTCGATTCGCTCCTAAACCCCCCCACTGTCGTGATCCTGTCCCCCTCCATTTTTATTTCTCCCTTAAAGTTTTTGTACCAGGGTTTCAGAGTTACTTTTACACTATTTTTCTTTGAGCTAAAGTTACACCATTCTCTGATCCATGCAACTATATCCATAGGGTTGTAGTTGGGGACGGTACAGGACCAGCCAGTACCTATTGCTGCATTGATCCCGTTGACCAGTATCATTGGGATGATCGGGACATAGTGGGTGGGTTCCACATACATCCCATCATCATTGATATACTCATATATACCAAAATCTTCCTTCCTGAATATTTTGTAGAAGATGCTAGTCAGTCTGGTAAAAATATACCTACCATTTGCAGCGTCCTTCCCTGCACATATACGGGAACCAAACTGTCCGTCTTTGTACAGATAGGAGATATTGTTCTTGCCTGGAAAGTTCTGAGCCATTTTTATGAGGGTGTCTATAAGGTTGTTTTCCCCGTGATGATACCCAGACTGTTCTGCAACGTACCCAGCCAATTGTGCGACTTTCATGGTGGAGGAGGTATGGTCTAGGTTCTTTTTTATGATACTGTAGAGGATTTTCCTCTGACTCTCCTTTAACCCGTCCCATATATTTGGGATACTACGACCACAGTCCTCTAAGCTATACATGATCAATGTTTTATCTATAAAAGTACTTATATCCAGTGTGTTTACACGGTCTGGACTATCATGAGAGGGTGTCTTGGTATCATCTTCAACGGAGTGGATGTAGGAAGACAGCCACTGTTTTCTACTATCCGACTGGGTTTTACAGAAAGCCAGTCGGAGGTACTTTTTTGTGTCTGTGTCCGTGATGTAATGGATCACATACCTACCAAATGTCTCCTTTATTTCCGTCTTTGTACTGGCGCCCAGCCCTTTATAGTACTTTACAGACTTGATCTGATTTTTGTTTTCCTCCTGGAACTTGTTGTATTTACTGATATCGTAGAACAGTTTAGTTGTACCACCTCTACATGAGACCTTAGCAATCGGTGTCTCTATACTAGTGAGGAAACCAGCCCTCTTAACCAGACTGGGGTACATCGCAACCAGGAAGTTTATAATCAACCCCTTTATGTGGTTCCCATCATGGTCTGCATCACACAGTATAATAATCCTACCATAGTTAAGAGACCTATAGTTGGTATCTTCAGAGTAGTCTGTACCATACTTCAACCCCATTATCTTACGGATATCAGATAGGACCTTGTTGTCCTCTATCTGGGAAGGGGTAGCATTAGTAACATTTAGGGTTTTCCCCCTCAGGGCATAGATACCGAACCAGTCTCGACCCTTCCTACCATCCAGGCCACAAGACCCTATACCCTCTACTGCATATGTTTTGGCACTCAGTCCTTCTGAAAGGATCAGTGAGCACGTGGTTGAGAGGGTACCCCCAGACTTGTTTGCTCTGTCATAACCATCCACTTTAACATGTTTACTTTTTTTACCATCTGTTTTTTTCAGGGCAATGTATTTTTTGCTGTCGACGGTTTCCTTAATATCTTCCATAAATTCCCATTTCATTATTTTATCTCTTATAGAATCAGGAAGGGTCATATCATCAACCCGAGGGGAACTCAGTTTTTCTTTAGACTGGGTAGTAAAGGTTGGGTTGTTTATTTCTGTGACTACAAAGATGGTAAAGTACTTTAGAATATCCGTGATTGTAAACTTACTTTTATATTTTTTATTGATCTTGCTGACAATTGGTCTGAAAATATTCTCAGTCCATATATCGACGTGGACACCGCCCAGGGGGGTCTGGATACCATTTACAAAGGAGATGTGGACAAACTCTCCTTTTGCGGTAGGGCAGACTACAACTTTGCTGTCCCTAGTGTTTAGAGGCACGACCATAGACGTACATTCAGGGCGGATATACAGTCTAGCGTAATCGGCCAACTTCTTGATAGGGATCCTATGGTTATTGAAGTGAGTAGGGATACCCGTAATCATCGCAGCATCGTATGTATATTTCCTAAAAAGGTCGATAATGTCGTCTGTGTAACCGTCCAGTCCAAATCTTTTAAAATCGGGTATCCATTCAATCATCGTGTATGGGGTTTTTTTGGTACTTGTAATTTTAGGAGTACCCACATTGCTCATGTTGTTAGTCCACCTCTGAGAGTAATGGGTACTGGTGTGACGGTCATAGGTTTTAAATGTAAAGGAACTGGAAAAGATATTGGCTAGTTTACTACCCAAACCATTCCTACCGCTTGTCTTCCTCTCTTCACTGTCGTTGTAGTTGGAAGAGGTCCTAAAACGGCCAAATATCTGTTCAGGTAGGTACTTACCCCCCTCCTTCATCTCTACGGGTATAGTATTCCCATCGTTTACTACCCTGGTCACCCCCGTTTCTTTGTCTATAGAGACCTTGAACTGTTTACATGGTATACCCATCTGGTCGGACCTCCACTTGTTATCGATTACATTAGACAGTATCTCGATAAAGATACGGACAAGACCTGGGGGGTAGGTAACATCTTTTTCAATTATTCGGTCATCTTGCAGAGCCACAAATGTGCTTTTGTGGCTACTGTTTACGACACTCCCAATAAAGGTATCGGGACGGTGTAGAACGTGTTCCACCTCGCTCATACTCTTGTACTCGAGTTTTACAGTCATTGGATGTAATGTATTATGTTTTTATAGTTTATATACTTGAAATCAAGTACATAAACATATCAAAAATAATCAGCATACCTGGATCTCTTCTATATCTGGGTAGGTCTGTAGGTTGGGGATGAGAGACTGTTTGTCTGTGTAGTCTTCATTACATCTCTCTATCCTTATATATCTAGTCTGGGGGGTAATGAAATTGTTGATATTATTGAATGTACACCTCTCCAGGTATAGATACATTGTATTGTGGAGGATCACAGGTAACCACATCTCTAGGTCGTCGATACTCCTTACATGTAGTTTTCTTATAGTTTTATGGTGCTTTAAAATAGATTTAAAGTCACCCGCGTGGTGGTCATACAGAAACTCCGATAGGAAGGGTATCCCAGAATGTTCGATAAGGTTGTACCACAGTCGACTCGCCATAGATAGTCTTTTAGAATCATCATAGGTTAGGTAGGACAGAATGTGACAGTTCAGGTCTGTGACATTAAATACTCTATTCATAGCCAGGGTCATTTGGTGTATATATATAGTGGGTATATGTGTGTTTATACATTTTCTGTATATCAGACAGGTGAGATTTAATTCAAAAATTTTACAGATGTTAACCATCTTAAAGTTATACTGACTTATATATATATATATATCTAAACACACACACGGTGCTATGATTTGTAGCCTAGACGACCCGAAATGTTTCAAACGTTCTGAGATAATAAATATAGACTGTAAGGGTATCCAAGACCTAAACACCCTCCGTAAAATCGTTTTCAATGGCCAGAACGATCTAGATACACGTATCGACGCACTCACAGAAATAGCCAATAGGTTCTCATCTGAAGATTGTATGGATCTCCTCCAGCAGATTTTACAGCTGTATACCAGTTCAGGGGCGAGTCTATTCGAAAGATTTATTGTCGTAATATGTCTGAACAGCTCTCTCATCTGTATCGCCAAAAAAATAGATTGTATGAAAACTATATTTGGTCGTAGTGGGAACAGCGATGTTATTATTGAATTGTGCGAATACCTGTACAAGGAATTGACCCAAAAAGGAGTCTATATATTCATTTTAGACGTGTTAACCCATCTACTGTCGATGTACGAACACAGTGGAGTATTATCCTTAGAACACCTACGCCTCCTTTACGAATACTTCGATAATGAAAATATTGATATCAATACTAGATATATGGGGGCTATATCTTTGAGTAAGCAATATATCCTAGTCCCTAACGCCGAATTAAAAGGGGCGATGTATAAGCAGTATAATTCTATAGACACCAGTCTATACCCCATCCAGTCGAACGACGCACCCCAGAACAGACTATTCCCTTTGTTTATAACAAAGGGGGTATTCGAATATATCATTAGCAGTAAGAAAATAGACACAAAATACAATATCCTATTATGTCAGTATATACTACAGACCTACACTACCTATAATGGGGAAGACTCCTCTGAAATATTTGTCGACCAAGAATTGTACGAAAAAACCCAACAGAAACTACTAGACATTGCGGGTAACACCGACTCCCTCTATAATACCAGAGCAGATGCAGCAGATGTTTTGCTCAGTATCGGTAGTCACAAGTATAAAGATTCTGCAAGGGATATTATACTGAACATGGAAAATGATACACCGAGAGGTGTACAGACAACCCTTTATGATTCTAGACAGAATGTCCATAGAATGGATAGACACGCTCATGAAGGGTTTCAACAGATGATGGAATTCCATTCGGAACTGTCTAGAGACACCCCAAGTTTTACCCATATAAAAAAGAGTATAATGGGGACGTGTAGTGGACTCCCCACTATAGATAATAAGACTGTATTACTTGCTCTTAAAAGGATCAGTAATGATAATTTATTAGTAGATGATAGGTACAAATTGATCTATATTTTAGGCGTACTATGGGATATTATACAGTACTCAGACCAAACGGAAAGTCTGACTCTACGCCTTATAGATGAACTTGTAGATATGTCTGATACATGTACGACAGGACATTTGTATAGAATGGTGAATGTTCTGTCCGGTTTTACACTAGACGACCCCAAGACGGGTGATAAGGTCTATTTCTCTGTCAAGATTGACTGGGAGGACCAGATATACGCATATTTTGTCAATAGTATAAATAGAGAAATAAGTAGACTATATAATATGGAAGAAGTACTGGACGAGATGAGGTGGGATGTAAAGTTGGGTAACAAAACAAACTATAATAGATTCTGTAGGGAGTATATTCCTATCCTACACGAAAAACTGAGGGGTGAATTTAAGGGTATGGTCCCTTCACATGATTTAGAATTATATCTTGCCATATGTATGAAGAGGTTCAATCTGTAACACGCTACTCGCTACTACTGGTCATAATCGTTTGTAGTACCTCATTCCCTTTTACTCTCCTCTCCATCTTCACCCTCCTCTCCATCTTCACCCTCATCTCCATCTTCACCCTCCTCTCCATCTTCACCCTCATCTTCATCCCCTTCACATTCGTCGCCCTCTCCTCCTTCTAGTTCTTCGATTGTATCATCACTCCTTTTCTTTAATATTTCTTCATCATCCTGGACAGAATCACCTCCATCATAGGGATCATTAGATGGGGAGTTACTAGCGTCTACAAGCCTGGTTGGTATTATACAGGGTCTTTGATTTACACTCTTATCTGATTCTTCAGTATACACAAGCGAGTGGTTCATTGCCTGATTTCTTTTTATACCCGATAGCATATGAGGGGTTACGACACCCTTTTCTTCTTTCTTTGCCTGCCGTTTCGACCCTGCTACGCTGGTCTTTACACTCTGGGTCTTCTTCTCACCCTTTTCTTCTTTCTTTGCCTGCCGTTTCGACCCTGCTACGCTGGTCTTTACACTCTGGGTCTTCTTCTCACCCTTTTCTTCTTTCTTTGCCGGCCGTTTCGACCCTGCTACGCTGGTCTTTACACTCTGGGTCTTCTTCTCACCCTTTTCTTCTTTCTTTGCTGACCGTTTCGACCCTGCTACGCTGGTCTTTACACCCTGGGTCTTCTTCTCACCCTTGTTCTCTTTTGTTTTTTTCAATTGTATATCAGTTAGTGTACATACGATAGGCTGTTCTGAATATATTTCATTGTTAAGATTTTGGGGGAGTTCATATTCGAAATTGTACATTGAACATATTTCCAAATCTTTTTTTATCAACTCTCTAACGGTATTTTTATACAGGTATCCTACAACTTTATTCGTCGAAGAGTCAATAATAAAGTTATATTTAGGATAAAAATAGAAATCTTCCAAGTCGACCACTGCATACTCAGAAGGGGTGCCATTCATCCTGTGGATTATATTTTTCGCCCATTCTGTCATCTCCTTCTTGGATTTAGTTTTTTTCTCAGACTTAATATGGCGGTTACAATATAGACCTGTGGTTGAAATTGTAGATATCTTACCCCCGCACCTTTTGCCTTTGTTTTTACCGCTTTTCATTTCTTGAATGCAAGAACTAATGCTTCCTTTGTTTCCTTTGTTCCCTTCATCTGTGGAAGAAGGAGTGAAGATAGGGTGTAAAGTATCTTTAGACATATTTGGTTGTAATTTTTATATAAGGGATTAACATATGTTTATCAAATTTTTTTATGAAAAAAATATTGTGTCAAATAGATATATATATATATCCTGATGATGCACAATATTGGGCTCTACTTCCTAGGTTTGTTGATAACAATTGTACTTGTAATCGTTATATATAAGGTTCAATCGGATGCGACTAAAAAAATGGAAAAAATAATAAATCGTAAAGTCGATGATATCTTATCCAATAAGTTTGTCGATACAGAACTCGATCGAAAATTAGATGGTATGCTGATGAAAATTTCATCTTTATTTAAAGATAAATTAGTATCCAAAACCAACATGAGTGTAGATGACATTATAGTTAAATTGAAACAGGATATAAAAGATTTTCCTGTGGATAGAGAAAGTCTGGATACTGTCTGTAAAGGAAAAGATAATTCCCATCTAGAGAAAATATTTTATACTCCAGAAGACCCAGACCTAAAAGAATTTAGGATTATGTTTATTGAAATTACTGGATATATTATTAAAAATAAATTGTGTAAACAAGATAGTTTCGATTATGAGGCCTTTAAAAGGAACGCTGAGTATATGATTGACAAGTATATCGGTAGTATTATTAATTACAATGAGAGTACACCCAAAATAAGAACACAACTAAGAAGGTTTCTGGCTCCTTTAATGGAGCAACAACTAATTTCCACAGTGGCATTATATTCGCCAGAGACAGATCTGTTTAAAATTCTAGAAGTCATGTATAATAATGAACAATCTGCTTAGACTAATAGAATGCCACCCACAATGTTTTTTAAACGCCTCCCTGTCCATCTTAGGAGGTCCCAAGAGTATAGTTGATAACATGTGTGAAAAATTCTGAGAATGTACTCTTTTCAACAGCCTGAAATAAATGAAAAGTACCCCCTATACATTCGATCTTCGAAGAGGGGTTGTTTAATGTTTGATGAATCGAGTATGAATTATACCCTTCATAGTCCTTTATATAAGTAGTTTCACCATAAGTGAAAACTTAAATTAATAATTAAAATATATATATATATATATATATCCTACTGTAAAGGTACATATATGCCACCAATAAAGACTACAACCCATAATGGGAACAAATTGGAATGGTCGAAAGGAACAGGGAACAAAAAATATAGAGTTGTTGTGTACTATAAAAACGGTACAAAAAAAACAATTCAGTTTGGGGATAACAGGTATGAACAATTTAAAGATTCTTCCCCTCTGAAATTATACACCTCCAAAAATCACGGTGATAAAGCTAGAAGAAGTAACTACATAAAAAGACACACCGCTCAAGGGTATCATAAAAAAATATATAGTCCCTCTTGGTTTAGCTTGAAATACCTGTGGTAGTAACCAACACTCCCTAATATAACTTAAGTCTGTGAGAGTTTCTTATATTTCCTCCTTATATATATAAGAGACTTTAAAACTAAGAGAGGTTCGTATCTTTTCCTCCTTATATATATACGAGACTCTAAAAAAGATAAGAAACTTTCGTATATTTCCTCCTTATATATATATATATATACGAAACTCTAAAAAAGATACGAAACTCTCTTATATTTTCCTCCTTATATATATATATAAGAGACTCTAAAAAGATACGAGAGTTTCTTATATTTTTACTGTAAATACTGTTTCAGTATTTACATAATAAATTAGAGGGTATAAACAGGATGACAACCTAACAAAAATTTGTATACCTTATATTAGTACTTAATCTACCTCCTCCACCGATGGACCATCCTTAAATTGTTCTCCACCAGGCTGTTCTCCACCAGGCTGTTCTCCAGGCTGGCCATTTGTGTACAATTTAGCCATAATAGGATTAACAACATCTTCCGTTTCTTTCAGTCTTTTACTGTAATCCTCTTCTTCTGTCGTCTCATCATTTGTACCTTCAACCCACTGTAGTTGGTTATCGATAATTTCTGTAATTGTCTTGTGGTCCTCCTCCCCCAATTTCTCTTTGGTTTTTTCCTCCCCTACAGCACCTTTCACCTGGTACAGATAAGACTCTAACTTGTTCTTGGCTTCTATTTTTTTCATCAGTTTCTGGTCATCTTCTTTATACAACTCCGATTCTTTCACCATCCTGTCAATGTCTTCTTTACTCAATCTCCCCGCGTCATTCTTAATCTCGATGTCGGCCTGTTTACCAGTAGACTTTTCCATAGCAGTTACTTTAAGAATCCCGTTACTATCCATATCGAACTTCACTTCGATCTGAGGTTGTCCTCTCGGCATAGGGGGTATACCACTAAGTGTAAACTCTCCCAGTAAATGGTTGTCTTTGGTAAGTGTTCTTTCCCCTTCATAAACTTTAATAGTAACAGCTGGCTGGTTGTCTGAATAGGTACTAAAGGTTTTGTCCTTCTGACAGGGTATGGTGCTATTCCTGTCGATAACATTGGTCATGACATTTCCAGCAGTCTCAATCCCCAGACTCAGAGGGGCCACGTCGATAAGCAGTAGACTATCTGTGACAGAACTTTTGTGACCAGACAGGATCGCCGCCTGTACAGATGCCCCATAAGCAACCGCTTCGTCAGGGTTAACATTTTTACACAATTCTTTTCCGTTAAAAAACTGGGAAAGCATTGCCTGTATTTTGGGGATCCTTGTCGACCCACCAACAAGAACAACCTCATCAATCTCGCTCTTGGACAAACCAGAATCTTCTATAACCTTATGAACTGGTTCCATGGCCTTGTGGAAAAAGTCTGCACACATATCTTCGAATCTTGCCCTCGACACCGTTAGATTAAAGTCCAAACCATCATGTAAAGAATCTATTTCAATAGTAGCAGTTGTACTACTAGAGAGGGTTCTTTTTGCCCTTTCACATGCAGTCTTCAACCTCCTCAGAGCCCTGTCGTTGCCTGCTAAATCTAATTTATTTTTCCTCTTGAATTCCCTTACACAGTGCTGAACAAGGGCGTTGTCTAGATCTTCACCCCCTAGGTGTCCATTACCCGCTGTAGCTTTTACCTCGAAGACCCCGTCATCTATATTCAACACAGAAGTATCATGTGTCCCCCCCCCAAAGTCAAATATGAGAACATTTTGTTCCTTTTTCTCTTTACTGTCCAGACCATAAGCAATAGCTGCAGCGGTAGGTTCATTGATTATCCTCAGCACATTAAGACCTGCAATTGTTCCTGCATCCTTGGTGGCAGACCTCTGAGCATCCGAAAAATAGGCAGGAACCGTGACAACGGCATCTGTGACGGTTTCCCCTAGATATTTTTCCGCAACCTCTTTCATATAACCAAGGATGTGTGAACTCACCTCTTGGGCCGTTAGCTTCTTATCCTCACCCTTGTAGGTTACATTAATAAGGGGCTGGTCGTCTTCCCCCTTGCTAACCACAAAGGGCCAGTGCTTCATATCGGCCTGTACGACGGGATCAGAAAAAGACCGACCGATCAGGCGTTTGGCGTCATAGATCGTGTTACTGGCGTTCATAGCGGCCTGATTCTTTGCCGCCTCCCCCACTAGACGTTCGTTGGATGAAAAGGCAACATAACTAGGAGTGGTGCGGTTACCTTGTGTGTTGGCAATAATTTCAACAGTATTGCCTTTCATAACAGATACGCAAGAGTAGGTTGTCCCGAGATCGATACCAATAGCAATTTTAGTCATGGTTTATAAGTTTGGGTACTAAAAAAAAAGTCAGTATCTCTTTTTTTAGTAAGGAAATTATCTTTTTAAGTTGTTTTTTTTATCGAGAGGTGAGGTGGTGAACAAAAATCAGTACCAAAGGGTGTATATATTGTAATTATATTTGATAGTAATGGGTGATATGTAACTTATATTAGAGGTGTGGGTGTGGAGGATGTTAGTGTGAAAAAGTGGTTAGTTAGAAAATTTCAATGGTGTATTATGTTAGTAGATAAGAATATAATCACAGAAGATTATAGGTTTCATCATCATTGACAACCCAATTATTATATTCAGCATCCACCTTTATAGGGGGAGGATATACCTTTCTGGCAGACTCTGGTGGTTCATTACATAAAAATCTGTATATGGAAACTATATATCTCTTCACCTTTGTACACATAGAATAGTCAGATGTATAGTGTATGTATATATAAGAATATAGATATCTATATTCTTATATAATATTTTGTTTATTTAATGAAATCTCCAAGTATTGAGAATTACACCATTAAAAATATCATGACCTGTGATAAAATACGCACATTTTCAGGCATGTAATGGCCATAAAACCAATAGCTACACAGATTGTAAAGATGCTAGACATTTTGTTTTTGTACATATGATCAATATTTTATGTATACATATAAAAAAATAACAAAAAGTTCGATATGTATACATTCTATCTAAAACAAGAATCAGCATATCATCAATATGTTGATCTACTTTTACAAGGTTTGTGTACTTAGAGTATGAAAATAATATGGCTTGTAAGATAAACTCTTCAGACTTCCCCGATATATACTACCTAATATTCAGCGATTCAGTTGTAACAACCTCAATGTTGACATACAACTGAAACTCCTTCCATATAACACCGCCACAATCTTTCACCTTTATCATCCATATGACCATTTATGAAATGATGATGATCCTTCATTCTAACTAAGTCTCTGATTGTGATATTTTGTCTAACAGTAGCATCTGCACTTACCGGATTGGCATTGATGAATCGCACCACTTTAGAAAAAAGTGTTTTTGTTTCTTTGACGGACATTTTTACATGCATAGATAAATGGGATTGAACATTATAATTAAATTTAATTATTTATACAATCAATCTAATAAGGATTCTTCATTTATCAAGAATCTCGCGCATCTTTCTATCATTTTAACATTAACAGCGTTTCCAAATTGTCTATAAGAAACTTTATCTTCCCTATCAATTATATACTCTTCTGGAAATGATTGTAATCTAGCACACTCGCGTGGCGTTAAATACCTTGATTTAGGGCCATATATGGGTATCATGGACGCCATCGCCACTAAAGTTGGTGAATAATTGGTATTCTTTATCCTAATCCCTGAACCGCGAGGGCTCCATAGAACTTGATCTATTTTCAATCTGTCATTACCTGTTTGCCATTCCATTTTTCGCACTGCACCAGTCCATAATTTGTTATTTCTTGATTCAATCAGCCATGGTTTTAACACACTTATATTTGTATTATAAAACAGTCTGTTTTTATCTATCCAATTTTTATATTTTGTATAGAAATAAGCCTGATCTTGTTCAATTTTGTTCTTATTTTCTTCTTCAGATAGTGCTTTATGGTATTTCGTAACCTTTGTGTTGTTACCATTACTATCCCACCAATCAGTCCATATAGGATAACGCGGTATACTTATATTATTTGAATCGCATATATATAGAAATTTTCCCCATATCTTTTCAGTCTCTTTTAACTTCCCTGTTATATTATATTTTTTATCAGGATGTTCTTCCACTATATCTTCTAGTGTCGTGGGTTTAGCGTTATGTTTCGAAATAGAAGGTAATTTGGGTAATTCACCTAGATCCTTTCTTTTACACATTATAATGACCCTTTCTCTTGACTGGGGGATCCCAAAGTAAAGGGTATTTAAAATAACCGGGATATCGTAGGTAAAATATTCTAATTTACCTATATTATTTTTTATAACCTCCCACGTATTGCCATTATCGTGGGAGGCTAAGTTTCTAACATTCTCTAGAATCAAATACTCTGGAGCATGATATTTAATTATTTTACATATGTCGAAGAAGATATTACCTCTTTTATCTTGAAAGCCTTTTTGCTCTCCTGCGTTTGAAAATGGTTGACAAGGAAATCCAGCACATAATACATTGAATTTAGGTATTGATTTGATATCAATTTTAGTTAAATCGCCAAAAGGTTTCATATTATGATTTAATTCATAATTTTTTCTGCAATTTTCATCGATATCACTCGCCATAACACACTCATATCCAAGGTTTTTTAAAGCGTAGTGAAACCCGCCTATACCACAGCATAGATCGATAAACTTCATGTTATTATTAATAATGGGATTAGTTGGTGGACGGGCCATTTGGCTGGCTATATCTTAAGACTTTATTTGTTTAATTTGATTGTTACTATAATCAAATTTTATTATTTGTTTAGTTCACATATAGTACCAAGTAGATGAATATATAAACACACCATTTCAGATAATAGTATATGGTATAATACAAATAATAAAATGTATTATACATATTTGTATTATACATATTTGTATTATACATATAGAATTATGAACTCATTAATTACAGCAACCTCGCATAACATTGATAAGATTATGTAGACACACAAGTGGACCATGAAACAAATACTATAAGGGGGTAGAAATAACCAAAGATAATATCAGGGTGAATGGGACTGAAAGACGTAGGGGCATACCACTGTTTCTCGGCAGAGGATATATATCAACTGGATATCAACCCCTACAGTAGAGGGGCTATACCCGAATACCTGAAAAGGTATGTACAGGGATTATTAGACTTTATTAGGGGGTTTTATGACGGTATTGAGGAAGAGGAGAAAGAACTACATATCCAATAAAAAGACAGGGAAATCACTTCAAGACTGTACTCTGCCTCCTACGATTTCTATATATAACTGTATGACACAATGGTAGATAATGATCCTAACCTTGTTGGGGTGTTAGGGATTCCTATAGACAGAGTTTACAGGGATACTGTAACGATAATACTACCAACCAGTTGTTTATCTACAAACGTTCTATCTACATATAATTTAGTAATCGATAAGATTACTCATGCAGCTATATTCTTCAAAAAATTTAGAATAGAATATTCTACTACATAATCTGTTCTTACATTTTTTTTTATCATGGATAATATTCATATCATATATGTAAGGATAATTTTGCCCCTGCAGTACTTTTAATATGGCCCTTTTTAATTTAAGACTGTCCCCCTTATTTTGAATGTATTCATTTATATTTATATTATGTCTACATAATTCATCATTGGTTATCAAGTACAACTTGTCAGGCGTTAATAACATTGTATCTTTCATAACAAGATCTTTGTTTATAGAACTATTGGAGTTATGTAAAGTAATATCACCCGAACTACTATATTTAACAGAAAGTTTTTTATAGTTTTCTATATCTAAATCAAATCTTCTAGTATTTGGTAGTTGTAAAACTTTAAACCCACATACTCTTAAATAATCACCTATAAGAAATTCAATACTATTACCAACATCAAACCTATTACAAGGTTCACCTGTTCCAAACTGTTCTAGTAAATATTCGATAGGTTTTTTTAGCATATTGAGGTCGTTCATGGTTAGTCCCTTCCAAAATTCTTCATCATTACAGTAGTATTTGTAGGTAATCGGTAGGTGCGTCATATGTTCTTTTTGTCGTAGATCCAACTCTAACTTGACATCTTTTTGTCGTAGATCCAACTCTAACTTAAGGAGTTCATTAATTTTACGTTCTATGATCGATTCTAAACAATTGTTTCTTTTTTTTTCTGTAAGATAAAGTTCCTTATAATTTTTTCTTATCTTTCTGGGGATAGGTTGTCTAACAATCTTTCCTATTCTGACACTAAAATTTGTCCTACGAGATAGATTATATTTTTGCAAGTTTTGCCCATAACTACCAATATTATTCTTGGAAAAGTTCATAGATACTCTACAAAGTATATTATACCTTAGGTACCTGTAAGGTATAAAATCATCAAATTTATTATTAATTTCTTCAATCATAGTTTTCCCATTATTGGTTTAGTATAATTTTGTAAGTATGAAATTACCATGTAACACTGGTGGTGGTGCCTATTGATTTTGAATTGGCGGCAAAGTATGAAAAGGTTAAGGGATCTATTGTAATTTTTTTATCGAGAGTAGAAATATCCATTTCGAGTTTATAGTTGTTACTGGTCGTATTATAATTTAGACTTAAGTACTCACACTTATATGGTGTGGTATTATTATTATATGTACATTTGACAAAACAATTTGTACCAGTCTTTGGAAGTGGTTTAAGGTTAGGATTAGTTAAAATATTACTTTGTAAAGTTGTAGGGGCCGTTGGGGTTGGTCGATTAATAACAACTCTTGGTATCGACAGTTTTACAACAGATCCAGATTTACAAACATATACATTGGGTATAGGAAAAGTAGTCTGATCGACAGTATATGTTAATCCAGAAACAGGTTGGGATGGTATGTTCTATCGGGTCCCGATGGTCCCGATGGTCCCTGAAGGTCCCGACGCTCCCGACGCTCCCGATGAACCACCTGTACCCCCACCGCCTGTTCCACTAAACCCCTTTTCACCTCTTAAACCCCTTGGACCAATATCCCTCTACTTTTAGTTTGGGAAGATGCAGTTGAAGGCTCACTTATTTTATTCATACTCTATTTTAATTAGTATACACAAGTATAATAGAATCTTTGTATATAACAAGATATTATTTATATATTATTTATATATAAATAATGAAGGTATGATTCAATTGTAAAGACTAAGTATATATACGTCATGGTAGTAGTAATATTGACTATAACACATTATCAACTGATTCAACCATATATACCCTCACAAACGTTTGTATAATAAACAACTGGTTGGTGGTATTGTTCTCACCCGTATCCCTGTAAATTCTGTTTATCATATCGTCTGGTCCTGATACTGTTCTATAGGACTCCCCTAGCTGTTCACTCAGTTGAACCCCAAACACCCCAACAAGGTTAGGATCATTGTCCACCATTGTGTCATACAGCGACATATCGAAATCGTAGGAGGCAGAGTACAACCTTGAAGTGATTTCCCTGTCTTTTTGCTGGGTATTTAGTTCCTTCTCCTCTTCCTCGACACCGTCATAGAACCCCCTAATAACGTCTAGTAATCCCGTTACATACCTTTTCAGGTAATCGGGTATAGTCTCTCTACTGTAGGGGTTAGTATCCAGTTGGGATATATCCTCTGCTGAGAAACAGTGGTATGTCCCTACGTCCTCCCCCCTACTGTCTTTAACGGGTAGTACCCACATATTACCGAAACCCAGGTCCTTGAATGGGGACAGTTGCAGATCAGACTGGTTAATACATTTAGGAACAGTCCTCTCCTTCCAATCGTTATAGATCTTCATAATCTCTGCCAGTTCTCTACACACAACTTCTGGAGTATCAATACCTGTCGTCTCGAATCGATAATTAGCCCCATAGGAATTGGCAAGTATCCCCGTCATGGTGTTTCTGAAAGTTATCAGTTCTGCCAGTAACCACACGTCCCCACTGTCTTCTATATCCTTACACAGTTTCACCCATCTGGGGGTAAAGTCTTGTGTCTCCTTCCCCTCCTTTTCCTCCAGATTCCTTATCATCTCTTGGTTCCTCCTGGTCTGGGCTTCCATTATCTCGGTGTCTCTCCTTTTTTCCTCCTGCCTCCTCGAGAATTCTTCTTGGAAAGTTTCTATCCCGTACTCTTTCCGCCTCTGGTCCAGTACTGCGTACCAATCATCCTCATATAGTACAGTAAATTCACCTCCACTACTGACCAGGGGTATCTCCTTTAACCTCTTGTTGATCGGCATGTTGTCCAGTTCCTCCTGGAAATAACCACCAGCCTTATTGTAATTGATGTAGGTATCCATCACCACATTGACCCATTCGGAAGGGTCATCGTGACGACTCGAGAATACACTATTCAGTCTAGTTATCATATCTTCAGACCATTCTATACTATATCCTAGCATAATATACTCTACCATATGCCATAACGTCAGGGTGTACTCATCGTAGCCTAGGTTATGGGTTAGAAAGCTGTCGGTATCGAGCCGGACCCTCCGATGGTGTAGACCAGCACTATAGTCTTCGTAACTCCCACCATTCATTACCATTACCCTACAATTCCTGGAAAAATCGGGGGCAGTTTCCTCCTTTTCCCCAAAGACATCATCTTCTGGTCCATACATCAGACCGTACCTCTTCCAGTCTGTAAGCGACAGAAACCCCTGCATACTGTGACTGTACCCCCTCATGGGGCTATCTTCGTATACCAGTAATTGTGTCCGATTTGTAGTTGGACTGTCCAGTACCGCCAGCCATTCAGGGGGTGGGGTCAGTATTCTGAAATGTGTGCAGGACATCATAACCACACTTACCCTTTTCGTATAGGCCGACTCCAGATAGGGGGTAAAGGTGAAGACTATATCTATAGCATCCGCTATCCTATCGGATACAATGATATCTGCATTATCCTGTATAAAATCCCGAATTTCATCCCCTTCAACTGTCGATATGTGGTGGTACATGTGGGGGGGGAATAAATTGATGTACTCCGCAATCATTGTGACCCCCATGTCATTGTACCTATCGACACACCATATACACAGCCCGCTATCAATACTCCTATCGTATAAACTACCACTGATGGGGACCTCCCGGGTTTCCCCCGCGAGGTATAGGAGGTAGGCCCCCGTCACATAGCCGTTTGTGGTAGCCAGCGTCTGGTCTAGGTTCATGAGGAACCTTTTATCGTTTGCGTACCAAGGATCATCGGTACCCGTCTTCACTTCTAAGGACGGTGGGGGTGGTGTAGATATGTTTGCTCCCATTTGTTAGTTGAATATATATATATATATATAAATATCTGGAATTTTTTTTTATTTTTATTCTGGTTTGTGTTTCGTTCTCCCTCTCTCTCTCTTTGACACAATGACTGCTCTATACTAGAATCCCGCACTTAAAGGCAGTGTATAGGTCGAGGTCTCAGCGTTAATCATGGATATCACCCTGTCTACTGACGACCAATATCACCCGCATAATGTAGTGGTGTTATTGGGTTTATATTAATGTAGAAGAGAACTTGGTAACTGTTGTGGTAGTATAGCAGTGTAGTAGAAGAAGTCAAGTGATAATTGGTAAAGTGTAGGTACTTATTTGTAGTTGTTACAATAGTATAATCTAATCCAAGACTGCTAGTCTGCTTTCGGAATTCCAGTCTCCATTGTTGGGTCATAACCAGCAGTGGATTTGACCATAATTGCGCTAGTGTCTTAGTAGAAATGCTTACCGTCCAGTCACGGTTGTGCTTATATTGGTAGGATTCCATACATTTGTTAATGGTGTGTACTTGTGCTCATCAGAACATCTTTGGAAAGTGTTCCATAATTGCTTTGATGTATATATGTCAACAGATGTTCATACACCCAAGTCGAACCTTCTTTAATGTATTCTGTGAACAAATCCCTCACCTGATCGGCCAGATAATTCAGCACCTTTATTACGAGCAATGACGACCACAGACTTATCAGATTCATCAAAAACACAAACACCAGAGTTTATTATCTGTTTATTACCTATTGCGGGAATGAGATCTTTGTTAAAAGTTCGAGATACAGTACTATCCGTCTTTATAAGAGTTTCCCATTTATTACCACCATCCATAGAACATACCATTACATCCGTTCCATTAGGTCTCCAGACGACGTCGCGATTTTCATAAGCACATATCATCATTATCTTACCGTCTGATGACATAGCAGGCCACCTTATATTACCAGTTAGTGGGATGTTCCCGTTAACTTTAATAGAATTCCAAGTGGCCCCATAATCTTTTGAAAAACGATGCTCTTTCGTGTTATACCCAACTAATATATATTGACCATCAGAATTCGTAACTATAGATTGTATATCCAAGTTGCCTGTGATCATACTTTTATTTTGGGTGTATTGATCCGACCAGGTTGATGATGAAACATCTACTTTCATCTGCCTGAGTAATTTACTAGCATCAGGTAGGTATATATATTGCCCGTCTCCACTTACACACCCTACACCAGTAACACCGTTGCTCATGTTACCAACCTGAACAGGATCTGCGTTTGTTCCTGTCACCCTTAAAGCAAACTGTGCTGATTGTAAGCATATAAGGACCGATTTACCATCATTACTACAAGCTATATGGCTAAAGTTGGAACTGGCAGTAATAAGAGTATGGGTGATCTTATTCCACGCTATTGAAGTTGTGTTAGATGGGATTCCAGATGACTTATGTAACTCGTAATTGCCAGAAGACGACAGTACCACCTTATAAAGATAATCTAATCCTGATTCATGATAACCACACATATCATAAGTATGTAGTGTTGACTGGACTGAATTGTGTAATATACCAAGATCAGTAAGGGCACCACCATTTTTAGGAATTTTATACAACGTAGCAGCAGTACTCACAGAAGTACCTTGTACGTTTGCGTATATATTACCACCACTACCAGGTATGACTAAAGAGACGACACCAGAGGTGTGGCCTAGTTGGTTACCCCCATTATATATCTCTGTTCTTGTTGTATATTTATGATGACCCACTAAAAATTTCCATGTAGTTGAATCAGAGATACCAGTATAATACTTATTTTCTAAATCCTTGAATGATGTCGATGAAATATTTACATGATATCCTTCACCGTTGTCTAAAGTCATATTAGGATTAATTGTTGCAGTATCGTTGGTCAATGTCGTTGTACTTATTGTAACTCTTGAATCATTTGCCTGAAAAGACTCTACTGGAGATGATGGAGAAGATGTCTTAAAGATAGATATCACACCTGTATCTTGCACTATCTCTTCATTAAATTTAATTACCAAACTATCATTACTCCCAACACCTGATGAATTATCCGCAGGGGTAAATGTTAAATGAGTAGGTGCGGTACCGTTAGTTGATCTAAATTTCCATACATTTTCTGCTACACCTGCAAAATTATTGTTAGATTCATCCTTTAATACATTTGGTGCTATAATTATAGTATATTCTGTATCTACTGCAAGAGTATTAGTAATATCAATAGTAACTACTTTACCTACTACATTTACTTGTGCATCATTTATAGCAAAATTGGTTAAATTTGCTCCACCCACAATTCTAATGATCACATCAGATGCATCAATAGTTGAAGCTTGCATATTTTCACCAAAAGTCATGGTAAAATTACTATTCAAAGCTATTGAAGTACTACCAACAGTGGGCGCAAATGTGGGTGTAGTTGGTGCTGTTAAATCAGGGTATGCTGACCCCCAAATAGTGTTGGCTAATGCAGTACTCGATGATGATTTATAACTTATATTGAAAGATTGAACTACGTTGGGACCGGGATCCCAAACAACGGAAGGTAATTTGATAAATTCTAGAAAATAACCTGTACCATTATCTACGAATCTAGCGTATGCTATTTTCTCGTTAATTACCACTGGAAAAATGTACGGATTATCAGGCTGTAATGTGGGTTCAACTATTTTATTTGAAATAAATCGTGTACTATTAGCTGTAACACCTGGTACAGTAAAAGTTGGAAACGCTAATGTAACCATACTATTACTTTTTACAGCATAAACAGATACTGTGGTACTATTAGAAGAAGAACCCTCTTGTTTAACTATAAAACCTGTAGAATATACCGCTTCGCTACCTGCAGTTCCACTACCTACCCCAACTTCCGTAAAACTCGTCCCATTGTGATAATTTATTTTTTTTGATATGTTATTGTAATAAATCTCGCCTTCAGTCCCTTGTCCTGCATTTTTTAATACAATAGGTCCAAATGTACTAGTTATTGATCCTGAAGTTAATACACCAGTTCCTGTTATATTAGCTTGATTCATGGTCCCATCGATACCCTTGTCCCCCTTGGTCCCATCAATTCCTTTGTCCCCCTTGGTCCCATCGATACCCTTGTCCCCCTTGGTCCCATCAATCCCCTTGTCCCCTTTGGTCCCATCAATCCCCTTGTCCCCCTTGGTCCCATCGATTCCTTTGTCCCCCTTGGTCCCATCAATCCCTTTGTCCCCCTTGGTCCCATCGATACCCTT
>Ga0115565_10001285_pt1 | contig 20884 bp, 15 predicted proteins | sample COGITO_mtgs_1105_FD_87199 | JGI IMG/M metagenome (GOLD analysis project Ga0115565, IMG submission 87199) | Pelagic marine microbial communities from North Sea - COGITO_mtgs_110530 | ecosystem: Environmental > Aquatic > Marine > Epipelagic | place: Germany:Helgoland, sampling site Kabeltonne... | reverse complement strand
TTTTCAATAGGAATTTTTAAAAAATTAATTTTTGTTGCACTAACTAATATTTCAATTGGCACTTTTTTATATAAATTATAAGAAAAAGTTTCATCTGAATTTTGATAAGCAGATTTTATAATCAGTTTTTTAATGCCATTTTCATCAACAATATCAAAACCTTTCGCATACTTAATACTACTTTTAGGTTGATTTTTTTCATCGATTGAAACAACTTCTTTTTTACAAGAACTAAAAACTAAAAACCAAATACTAAAAACTAAAAACTTTTTAAACATCAATTATATACTTGATTTTCTTGTTCTTGAACTCTAATAAAAGTCGTTCTTTTCGTCAATTCCTTTAATCTGCTTGCACCAACATAAGTACAAGTAGATCTAATTCCGCCTAAAATATCAATAATGGTATCTTCTACATTTCCTCTAAAAGGCACTTCCACAGTTTTTCCTTCAGATGCTCTATAATTTGCAACCCCTCCAGCATGTTTATTCATAGCAGTTTCAGAACTCATTCCATAAAAAGCTTTGAATTTTTCGCCATTTTTTTCAATTAATTCGCCACCACTTTCTGAATGTCCAGCCAACATACCACCTAACATTACAAAATCTGCACTTCCGCCAAAAGCTTTGGCTAAATCTCCAGGGATTTTACAGCCACCATCAGAAATAATATGCCCACCCATTCCATGAGCAGCATCTGCACATTCTATAATGGCAGATAGTTGTGGATACCCAACACCCGTTTTTACACGAGTTGTACAAACAGAACCTGGTCCTATACCTACTTTTATAATATCTGCACCAGCCAATAAAAGTTCTTCTACCATTTCTCCAGTAACTACATTACCAGCAATAATCACTTTCTTCGGATGATTTTTACGTATTTTCTTTACAAAATTTACAAAATGTTCTGAATATCCGTTAGCAACATCTACACAAATAAAATTTATTTGCGGAAATTCAGCTAAAATTTGCGCAACTTTTTGCGAATCTTCTTTTCCAGTTCCTGTACTTACAGCAATATTTTTTAAAACTTCTTCAGATGAATTTGTTGCGAAGTCTCGCCATTCATCTATGGAATAATGCTTATGAATTGCCGTAAATAATTTGTGTTTTGCTAATGCTTTTGCCATTTCAAAAGTACCAACAGTGTCCATGTTTGCTGCCATTATTGGGATTCCTGTCCAAACAACATCACTATGTAAAAAGGTGAATTCTCTTTCTAAACTTACTTGCGATCGTGATTTTAAAGTAGATCGTTTTGGGCGAATCATTACATCTTTAAAACCTAATTTTAAGTCATTTTCTATTCTCATAAAAGTCTTTTTTTGCGACCTTAAAGATATTACTTTTCATATCATTATTAATTAGTTTGTTCATAATATTGGTATATATTTGCAACGATTTTGGTTTTGATGTAAAATTGGTTTACATCAAATTAAAAGGGAATCTAGTTAAATTCTAGAACTGTTCTCGCAACTGTAAGTTTATACTTAACAATTCACTAATTTATTTTAGTGTTGTTTAAGTACCTCTTTAGAGGATGTTATTTATTCTTATGCCACTGTTAAATTCTGATATAAAAATCAGCATAAATGGGAAGGCGAAATAACATAAAGACAAGTCAGGAGACCTGCCAAAAATCATAATTTAAAAAATCTTCGAGATAAAGATTTGTTAAAAATATGAACGTAAAAAGAATTTTCTTTGCTGTTTTCTTGTTTGCTATTGTTGGTAATCTTTACTCGCAAAAAGATTCTGTTGTTGTAAATTTAAACGCGTTTTCGTTATCAATCTCTAAAGTAAAAGATTTTTCTAAAGGCTATAGTTCCATTTTAATTGCTGATAGTTTAGTGACTAGAAATATCCGTTCTTTAACGGATGTTTTAAAATTTAACTCTTTTATTTATTTTAAAGAAAATGGTTTAGGAATGGTTTCCTCACCAGCTTTTAGAGGTACAAGTGCTTCTCATACAGCTGTTATTTGGAATGGAATCAACATCAATTCTCAATTAAATGGGCAAGTAGATTTTAATGCAATTTCTGCAAATTCTTACGATAATATTATGGTAAGAAGTGGAGGAGGAAGCGTGCTTTTTGGAAGTGGTGCTATTGGTGGAACCATTCATTTAGATAATTTGATTGAATTTTCTAATCGAGAAAATCATCAAATTAATGCCAACTATGGTAGTTTTAATACACAACATTTTAGTTACGATTTTAAAAAAGCAAACAATAAAAATTATTTGAATATTGGTTTAGGAAATAATTATTCTGATAACGATTTTAAGTATTTAAACACAAATTTAATTAATGAAAATGGTGAGTTTTTCAATGCTAATTTTGATGTGAATTATGGCTATAAAATCAATAAAAAACATCAACTTAAATTATATTCGAGTACTTTTTTTGCTGATCGGAATTTATCGAGAACTTTAAATGCGCCTTCTAATGATGGTTATAAAGATATTAATAGTAAAAACTTACTGGAGTGGAATTTTGCTTTATCAACTAAAGAAATTTTAACTTCTAGAGTTTCTTATATTTTTGAAAAGTTTAAATTCTTTGATAATAATAAGAATAAAGCTCTTTTTTCTGATGGAACTACGCAACGTAAAATCGGGCAAATAGATTATAATAATAGCATTTCTACTAAATTAAAAATCAATGGTATAGTAGGTTTTGAATCGGTTACTGCAACTGGTTCTAGTTTCGATTCAAATACGAGAAATATATTTTCGGGAGTTTTATCCTTAAATCATCAGCTTACAAAACAATTAAGTTATGGAGTTCAAATCCGACAAGATATTCAAAATGATTTTGAATCGCCATTTTTGTATTCGTTAGGAGTTGAACAAAAATTCAACAGGAATTATACACTGTCATTCAATACTTCTAAAAACTTTAGAATCCCCACTTTTAACGATTTGTATTGGAATCCTGGAGGAAATATCAACCTAAAGCCAGAAGAATCAGTTCAATTTGAAATAGGAAATGCCATCAACTTTGAAAATTTATCTTTTCAATTAAATGCTTTTTACATCAAATCGTCAGATTTAATTCAATGGATTCCAAATCAATCTAATATTTGGAGTCCTACAAATACGGATGAAACAAGAAATATTGGTTTCGAATTTTCTGCAAATTATGAAATGTCCATCAGAAATCATTTGATCACTTTTAATACAAATTACTCTTTTACAGATGCCAGAGATTTAGAAACGAATCAACAATTAATTTCAGTTCCTAAAAACAGTTTCAATGGTTTGATGAATTATCAATATAAGAATTGGAGTGCTTTTTATCAACTTTTATACAACGACGATGTTCGGTTTTTGGTTGACACAATTCCTGCTTTTCAGATTTCAAATGTTGGTGTAGCATATCAACTATCAAACATAAAAAATAAACCTAAAGTTGGTTTTATTGTGAACAATATTTATAATTCAAACTATCAAAATACTTTAAACAGGCCAATGCCTGGTATTAATTTTAACATAACAACAAACATAAATTTTTAAATAATGAATTTCAAGAAAGCAGTATTTTTAGTAGCATTATCAGGTTTTTTATTCACGTCTTGTGAGAGTGATAACGAACCTCAATTACCAAAAGGTGATTATGATAATGGAATTTTAATAGCCAATGAAGGCTCATTTTCTGGAGGAACAGGAACTGTTAATTTTATTTCTGATGATTACACAGTTACCGAAGAAAAAATTTATAATAAAGTAAATAATGAAAATATTGGAACGGTTTTACAATCTATTGGTTTTTATAATAACGATGCGTATTTAATTGCTAATGTTGGAAATAAAATTTCTTTAGCAGATAAGTTTACAATGAAAAAAATAACTGAAATTACTGGCGATCTAAATAACCCAAGATATATTGCTTTTGCAAACGGAAAAGGTTTTGTTACCAATTGGGGAGATGGTTTTGATACTACAGATGATTTTATTGCAGTTATCGATTTAACAACGAACACAATTGAATCTAAAATTTCTGTGGCAGAAGGTCCAGAACAAATAATTGCAAATGGCGATAGATTATATGTTTCTCATAAAGGTGGTTTTGGCTCAGGAAATACAGTTTCTGAAATTAATTCAACTACAAATTCATTGGTATCTATTATTCCTGTTGGTAGTGTGCCAGATGAAATGGCAATTGATGCTAGTGGAAATTTATTAATTTCTTGTGAAGGTAGAGCTGAAACCTCTTGGAATCCAACTGAAGTTTTAGGTAGTTTAGTAACAGTAAATACAGTTTCTAATGAAGTGATTTCAACAATCGAATTAGCGTCTGGTTTTCACCCAAATTCAATGGTTTTAAATGCAGGAAATCTTTATTTATCGACTTCTAGTAGTGTTTTTAAGATGGATGCAAATTCAACTACAATTCCAACATCTCCAATAATAAACACAACTGTTTACGGAATTTCTGTAAATGATAATAAAGTATATATAACTGATGCAAAAGATTTTCAAAATAATGGTACTTTAAAAATATTTGATGCAACAACAAACTCAGAATTAAAAGAATTTACGGTGGGTTTAATCCCTAATAAAATATATTTTAATTAAAAAAAGTAAAAAATAAAGTTGAATTTATAATTCAGTTTTTAAATGGGAAAGTGCAAAGTGAAAAAGACGAAAAGGCTTCTTAATTTTTTAAGAAGTCTTTTTAGTTATAATAATTTTTTTACTTCATTTTTAATAAAAGCAATCGCAGTTTCTGTGGGTGGCAAGGTTTTAGAATAATCTATTAACACATTTTCTCTTAAATCGTTTGCAGAATTTGAGTTTTCTGCAACTTGCTTTAATTTGTTGATAACTGCACTTTTGGCTGCGTAAATGGCTGTCCAGTTTTCATCAGAAATATAGATTTGTTGTACCAAATTATGCTCAAATTCTTGTTCTATATTTGCTATTAGTAATTGTAAATATCCACTTGTATCATTTGATAAAGGCTGAATTCGAATCAGCATTTTTACAGGATTTATGCGTTCGCAAAATAGTAAAAGTCGCTCATAAGCCTGTAATTTTATTGGCAAAGAATCTTTTCTTTTTTGAGACATTAACTCTAATTGTTTTGAGGAATTTTGCTGATGAATCATTCCTTTAAACATATAATAGGCTACAAAACCTGTAACTGCAGCAGGTAAAATATAGGCGATACTTTCTAAAAATTTGTCTTCCATTTATGGTAATAATTTAAAAATATACAAATATAAAACTCCTAAAAGTATCGCAAAACCAAAACTTAATAAAGTTCCTATTAAAATATATTCTGTTAGTTTTCTGTCTTTAGATGATGTTAAATCGCCAAATCTAAAAACTGATTTTGCTGCCAATAAAAAGCCAATGGCTTCCCAATGATTTGTAATCACGAAAGTAAATACAAATAGTCTTTCTAAAATACCAATATATCTCCCAGCTTTTGCCAAAGAATCGTCGTTTTCTTTTTTCTTTTCAGGGTTCCATTGTGTTATAATTAATTTGATGATAATTGCAGCAACAAAAATAACGAGCAATAAAAATATCAACAATAATAAAAACTTCTCTGTTATAATATTTTCCATTGATAGATTAAAATCAACATAAAAAGAAGTGGCTATAAGTATCAATATAAGATGCAAAAGTTGATCTATAAAAAACCAAATTCGTTTTGTTTTTTTCTTTTGAAGATACAATTTTAGTAAGTCGATTGCATAGTGAGAAACAATAATTAATAGAAAACCAAGCCAATATTTTTGCAAATTAAATTGTAAAATCAGCAATAATAAAAAAGTGTGAATGCCAATATGAACATATAATTTTAAAGATTTTATTTTGTTTTCTTCTTTGTCTTTTACTGATTTTTCAGATTGAAAAACAAAATCGCCTAAAATATGAGCCAATAATAATTTTAAAAACAATATCATTTTTATTCGTTTATTTTTTGGTTGATAATTTTTCTAAAACGATTTTCTAATTTCATAATTTGCTCAAAACCAGCTCTTTTTTGGCGCTCGCTAACACTTCCTTGTGTAATTTCTAAGATTTCAGCAATTTCTTTTTGAGTTTTATTTTCTAGTTCTAAAGATATTTTAAAAACTTCAGCAGAATTTTGAGACCAAGAATCCATCGTTAAAAGTGCTAAATCAAAAGCAACATTTAATTCTTCATCAATTTCTTGAAAAGGTGTTTTTATGGCTAAATTTTGTTTTTTATAATACGTATCAAAAGCAAAACCAGAATTTATAAAAGCCTCTCCATTAGATTCTGTAATTTTAGAGGTTGAAAATTCTTTCTTTCCAATTCCGATGCCAATTCTGACATCAACATTTATGGTAGATTTTAAATAAGATTTTATTCTTAAAGCAGCAAATAATGCTTCTTCACAATTTTCAATTTCTAACTGAAAACTATCTCCTCTATAAATTTGCCAATTTTTAGGAGATTCTCCAAAAAAGCTTAATGCTTCTTTGAGTGTTTCTAGCCAAAGAATATTTTGATTTTTCCTCGATTTTATAACGTCACCTGTTAAAATGCTTGTCATTATACTAATAAATTTCGTCAAATATACATATTATTTATAAAATATCGGGTTATATGCCTATAATTTAAAATATCGGGTTATAAGCCTATATTTTTAAATATAGGTTTTAAAGCCGATAATTGTAATATATTCGGTTGATAACCTAAATTTTTTTCGATGATAACTTGTTTATAAAAACTCTAAATCTTCCTTTATAAAAACGAATAGTTTGGTTAAATTCACACTTTTAAAATCCATACAAAACTTACGCTTGAATACATATTTAAATACTTTAAACGAAGCACAGAAACAGGCAGTTATTCAAAAAGACGGCCCAATGATTATTATTGCAGGTGCAGGTTCTGGTAAAACACGAGTTTTAACTTACAGAATTGCACATTTAATGCAATCTGGAGTTGATGCTTTTAATATTTTATCGCTCACATTTACCAACAAAGCTGCTAAAGAAATGAAAGCAAGAATTGCTGGTGTTGTTGGGCAAAGTGAGGCTAAAAATCTTTGGATGGGAACTTTTCACTCGGTTTTTGCCCGTATTTTACGTTCTGAAGCAGATAAATTAGGTTTCCCAACCAATTTTACAATTTATGATACACAAGATTCTGTTCGTTTAATATCAGCCATTATTAAAGAGAAGAACTTAAATAAAGAACAGTACAAACCAAAACAGATTTTAAGCCGAATTTCATCATTCAAAAACAGTTTAATAACGGTAAGAGCGTATTTTAATAATTCTGATTTACAAGAAGCAGATTTGCACGCAAGTAGGCCAGAAGTTGGTAATATTTACAAAGAATATGTAGACAGATGCTTTAAATCTGGTGCTATGGATTTTGATGATTTATTGTTAAGAACTAACGAGTTATTGGCGCGTTTTCCAGATGTTTTGGCAAAATATCAAGACAGATTCAGATATATTATGGTGGATGAGTATCAAGATACAAACCACTCACAATATATAATTGTAAGAGCTTTGGCAGATAAATTTGGGAACATTTGTGTGGTTGGAGATGATTCGCAAAGTATTTATAGTTTTAGAGGTGCCAATATTCAGAATATCTTAAATTTTCAAAAAGATTATCCTGATGTAAAAACTTTTAAATTAGAACAGAATTATAGGTCTACAAAAAACATTGTAAATGCAGCAAACTCTGTAATTGCAAGGAACAAAACCAAGTTAGATAAAGAAGTTTGGACGAGCAATGATGCTGGAGATTCTATCAACGTAATGCGTACAATTTCTGATGGAGAAGAAGGACGTTTTGTAGCGCAATCTATTTGGGAAAATATGATGAACAATCAATTAACGCCCGATAATTTTTGTGTTTTGTACAGAACAAATTCACAATCTAGAGCTATTGAAGATGCGTTAAGAAAAAAGAATATCGACTATAAAATATATGGTGGAATTTCTTTTTATCAACGAAAAGAAATAAAAGACATTTTGTCTTATTTACGAATTTTAATCAACCCAAGTGATGAAGAAGCGTTGAAAAGAATTATCAATTATCCAGCAAGAGGAATTGGTGCTACAACTATTGATAGATTGACAATTGCAGCAAATCATTATAAAAAATCAATTTTCGATATTTTAAAATATATTGATAAAATCGATTTGAAAATAAATTCTGGCACAAAAAATAAGTTGCAGAATTTTATGAATATGATTTTACGTTTGCAAATAGAATCGCAAACTAAAAATGCTTTTGAAATTGCAGAATTAGTTGTAAAACAAACACAATTAATTAAAGATTTAGAAAAAGACGGAACACCAGAAGCTGTAAGTAAAGTAGAGAATGTTCAAGAACTTTTAAACGGAATTAAAGATTTTATTACGGATAAAATTGAACAAGGAGAAGATGCCTCTTTAACATCGTTTTTAGAAGATGTTGCTTTGGCTACAGATTTTGATTCAGAAAAAAATGATGATAAACCTACAGTTTCTTTAATGACCATTCACCAATCTAAAGGATTGGAATATTTGTATGTGTATGTTGTAGGATTGGAGGAAAATTTATTCCCATCTGCCATGAGTATGAATACCAGAAGTGAGTTAGAAGAAGAACGAAGATTGTTTTATGTGGCATTAACAAGAGCAGAAAAAGTAGCGTATTTAACATATGCACAAACGCGTTATAGATGGGGGAAATTAATTGATGCAGAACCAAGTCGTTTTTTAGAAGAAATTGATGATCAATATTTACACTACATTACCCCAAAAGTGCCAGAACCTTCTGTAAACAGATTTATTGATAAAAGTATTTTTGAAGATGCACCAAAAGGAATTCGTTTTCAAAAACCAATTCAACGTAAAAAAGCAGAAAGAGATTTAGCACAAAAGAAAGAAATTATTGTTTCTAAAAATTTAAAAAAAGTATCACAAGCAACAACATCAAAAACCAATTTGTTTGATGGTAATATTGTAGTTGGTAATATTGTAGAACATAACAGATTTGGTAGTGGAGAGGTAATTGCATTAGAAGGAAATGGCCCCAATAAAAAAGCCGAAATAAAGTTTGGAACTGTTGGTAAAAAGAAATTATTACTACAATTCGCCAAATTAAAAGTGATTGGTTAATTCGAGTTTAAAATTAAATTATAATATAGATATTGTAAATATGTCACTCCTAAAGGAGTTTGATGAAATTACGTAATTTGATCTCTATTAGTATATAGCTCCTATGGAGCTTAAAAAATTAAAACTAAACTAAAACTGCAGAGCAGTGGTAAATTAATAGAAAATAATTTAAATCTAAAAAAACAAGCTCCATAGGAGCGAAATATTAATAATAAAATTCAAAAACATTATTTAGCTCTGTAAGAGCGACATATAAAAGCATTGGAAACATAAACAATAAAACTACATCTTAAAAAATGGCAAATACATATACACAACTATATTTTCATATTGTATTTGCTGTAAAAGGAAGAGATAATTTAATAACATCAAAATTTAAAATTGAATTATATAAATATATTACAGGAATCATCAACAAAAAAATCAAAAATTGATGATTATTAATGGTATGCCTAATCATATTCATCTTTTAATTGGCACAAAACCAAATTGTAATTTATCAGATTTAGTAAGAGATATAAAAGCAAATTCATCAAAATGGATTAATGAAAATAATTTTGTGTTAGGTAAGTTCGAATGGCAAACAGGGTTTGGTGCTTTTACAGTTAGTCATTCTGGAATTGATAAAGTGATAAAATATATAAAAGATCAAGAGAAACATCATAAACTAAAATCTTTTAAAGAAGAATATATCGATTTTTTAAAAGGCCATAAAATTGAATTTGAGGAAACATATATTTTTTCAGAAGATTAATTTTATAAATTTTGCAACTTTTATGCAATTAAAAGTGATTGGTTAAAAAATCAATTATAAAACAAAAATAAATTGTTATTTTGCAACATTAAATAACTACAGAATATAAATTGTAAGTTCGATTGTTTTCTTTTGATTAAAATTAAATAGAAAATGTATCGAAAACACACTTCAAAAATAAATAAATGACATTCGATTTAGAATATAATTCAGCAAGAACATTAATGATAATTCCAGAATATGGCAGACATGTTCAAAAATTAGTAGATCATTGTGTAGCATTAGAAACCAAAGAAGAACGCAATGAAATGGCATTAGCAATTGTGGATGTTATGGGAAATTTACAACCACATTTAAGAGATGTTCCAGATTTTAAACACAAACTTTGGGATCAACTCTATATAATGTCCGATTTTAAATTGGATGCAGATTCACCTTATCCAATTCCTTCTAGAGAGGAATTGCAAGAAAAGCCAGAACGTTTACCATATCCAAAATACGCGTCAAAATATCGTTATTATGGAAACAATATTCAAACGATGATTGATGTTGCTTTGAGCTGGGAAGAAGGAGATAAAAGAGAAGCTTTGGTATTTACGATTGCAAATCACATGAAAAAATGTTATTTAAATTGGAATAAAGACACAGTAGATGATGCTGTAATTTTCAAACATTTATATGATTTATCAAATGGGGCATTCGATTTAAGAGATTCTGATGAAGATTTATCTGAAAGTAAAAATTTAATGAAAAAGAGAAATTCTCAAGGTCAGAATAGCTCAAAAAGCACGCATAAAAAAGCACATCATAATAATAAAGGCAGAAAAAGATATTAATAAATGGCATCGTTTAAAATTGAAGGAGGACACAAATTAAAAGGAACAATTACACCTCAAGGAGCAAAAAATGAAGTTTTACAAATACTTTGTGCAGTTTTATTAACTCCAGAAAAAGTAACCATAAACAATGTTCCAGATATTATTGATGTTAATAAACTAATATTTATTCTCGGCGAATTAGGGGTAAAAGTAACAAAATTAAGTAGTAATGCATATTCGTTTCAAGCAGATGAATTGAATCTTGAATATTTAGAATCTGATGATTTTAAAAGAGATGGAAGCTCTTTAAGAGGTTCTATTATGATTGTTGGGCCTTTATTGGCGCGCTTTGGAAAAGGATACATTCCAAAACCAGGAGGAGATAAAATCGGACGAAGACGTTTAGACACACATTTTGAAGGTTTCATAAGATTAGGAGCAAAATTTAGATATAATAAAGAAGACAAATTTTACGGAGTAGAAGCAGAAGAGTTATTTGGTACAGATATGTTACTAGATGAAGCTTCTGTAACAGGAACTGCCAATATTTTAATGGCGTCTGTTTTAGCAACAGGAACTACAACAATTTACAATGCAGCTTGCGAACCTTACATTCAGCAATTATGTAAAATGTTGAATTCAATGGGTGCAGATATTACTGGAGTTGGCTCAAATTTATTAACCATAAATGGCGTAGATTCTTTAGGTGGTTGTGAGCACAGAGTTTTACCTGATATGATAGAAATTGGTTCTTGGATTGGTGTTGCAGTAATGACACGTTCAGAATTAACCATCAAAGATGTTAGTTGGGAAAACTTAGGGCAAATACCAAATGTATTTAGAAAACTTGGAATTCAATTCGAAAAAAGAGGCGATGATATTTACATTCCAGAACAAGAATCATACGAAATTCAGAACTATATAGATGGTTCAGTTTTAACAGTAGCAGATGCTCCTTGGCCAGGTTTTACACCAGATTTACTGAGTATTGTTTTAGTAATTGCAACCCAAGCAAAAGGAACCGTTTTAATTCATCAAAAAATGTTCGAAAGTCGTCTGTTTTTTGTAGATAAATTAATAGATATGGGCGCAAAAGTTATTTTGTGTGATCCTCACAGAGCCACAGTTATTGGTATGAATTTTGAAAGTTCGCTAAAAGCAACAAAAATGACTTCTCCAGATATTAGAGCAGGAATTTCTTTGTTAATAGCAGCACTTTCTGCAACAGGAACAAGCATCATCAACAATATTGAGCAAATAGATAGAGGGTATGAAAACATAGAAGCACGTTTAAAATCTATTGGAGCAAAAATTGAAAGAATAGACTAGAAATAATTTCTCATATTCGATTTTTAAATATATTCGAATCATTTGAAGCTATTTCCTGCTTTCAACACTCGCTTTTTTTGTTCAGAAAAAGAACAAAAAAGAGCTCAAACAAATGTTTCAATCAGGGCTAAAATTGTTTGCCAACGATAATAAATAATTAGAAAATAGTGTCATCTTGGCACTATTTTTTTGTTGGCAACATTTTTGTCAATATAGTAGAGACAATTTAATTATTACAAAGAAATGAGTAAGAAAGAAGATATAAAAGACGAAGAAATAAACAACGAGCAAGAAACTGCACAAGTTGAAGAAAATCAAGAAGTTGAAGTAGAAGTTGTAAAGGAAGAACCTACTACAGAAGAATTACTAGAAACAGAAAAAGATAAGTTTTTACGTCTGTTTGCAGAGTTCGAAAACTATAAAAAGAGAACAACTAGAGAAAGAATTGAACTATATAAGACAGCAGGACAAGAATTAATGACATCTTTACTGCCAGTTGTAGACGATTTTGAACGTGCTTTGACACATATTGCAGAAGATATAGAAACTGAAGAATTAAGAAAAGGAGTTTTATTAATCTACAATAAATTCTACAATACTCTAGAGCAAAAAGGTTTATCAAAAATAGAAACCAATGCTGGTGATGTTTTTGACGCCGAAATTCATGAAGCAATTACTCAAATTCCTGCACCATCAGAAGATTTGAAAGGAAAAATAATTGACTGTGTAGAAAAAGGATATAAAATGGGTACTAAAGTTATTCGTTATCCAAAAGTAGTAATAGGACAGTAAAAAAAGAGTGTTCAGTTTTCAGGAGCAGTTAGCAGTATCTAATCTGTTTCTGAGAACTGAAAATTTTTATATAAAAGTATTCTTTAAAAAGTTTCAGTATCAAAGAAGAGTGATTACTGAAAACTGCAACTGAATACTGCAAACTAAATCAGATGGCAAAACAAGATTTTTACGAAATATTAGGCATTTCTAAATCTGCGACACAAGCAGAGATTAAGAAAGGTTATAGAAAAATGGCAATTAAATATCATCCAGATAAAAATCCAGATGATAAAACTGCTGAAGAGAAATTCAAATTAGCTGCAGAAGCTTACGAAGTTTTGAGCGACGAAAATAAAAAAGCAAGATATGATCAATATGGTCATCAAGCTTTTGACGGTCCTCAAGGTGGAGGTGGTTTTGGTGGTGGAGGAATGAATATGGATGACATATTCAGCCAGTTTGGAGACATTTTCGGTGGTGGAGGTGGAGGCTTTGGTGGTTTTGGTGGTGGAGGCCAAAGACAAGCCAGAGTTAAAGGAAGTAATATGCGAATTCGTGTAAAACTTACTTTAGAGGAAATTGCCAAAGGTGTAGAAAAGAAAGTAAAAGTTCGTAGAAAAGTACAAGCTGATGGTGTGCGTTATAAAACGTGTACAACTTGTAATGGTTCTGGACAGCAAATGCGAGTTACCAATACTATTTTAGGTAGAATGCAAACAGCTACTACTTGTAGTACTTGCTCTGGAGCTGGAGAAATTATCAGTTCTAAACCAAATGAAGCAGATGCACAAGGTTTAATTATAAAAGAAGAAACTGTACCAATTAATATTCCTGCTGGTGTAACAGAAGGTGTACAATTAAAAGTTGGAGGAAAAGGTAATGATGCTCCAGGTAAAAACTCTATTTCTGGAGATTTACTAGTGTTGATTGAAGAAGTTCCTCACGAAACTTTAAAAAGAGAAGGTACAAATATTCATTATGATTTGTACATTAATTTCTCTGAAGCAGTTCTAGGAACTAGCAAAGAAGTTGAAACTGTAACTGGTAAAGTGAAAATTAAAATAGATCCAGGTACGCAATCAGGAAAAATTCTTCGATTAAAAGGAAAAGGTTTACCAAGTATAGAACGTTATGGAACAGGAGATTTCTTAATTCATACAAATGTTTGGACACCTCAGGAATTAGACAAAGAACAAAGACAGTTTTTTGAAAAAATGAGTGATAATTCAAATTTTGCACCAAGTCCAAATACCACAGATAAATCTTTTTTTGAAAAAGTAAAGGATATGTTTTCTTAAAAAAATATTAAATTCTTAAAAAAGTAGATATATTTTATCAATTTTACTTTTTAATATTATTTAAAACTATATATTTGTAGTGTGATTAGTTTACTAGTCACACTTTTTCTTTTTCATAGCAATTTTTCCCACTCAAATTTTATTTGAGTGGGTTTTTTATAAAAGAGAATAATATAATTTTAAAATAAAGAGCAGATTTATCTTATCGCTTTAAATTAATTTTAAAGAGGAAAGTCCGGACACCAAAGAGTAATCATAGTGGATAACATCCATCCAGCGTAAGTTGAGGACAAGTGCAACAGAAAGCAAGTACAGTTAGGCTGTAGTGAAACCAGGTAAACTCTATGAGGTGCAATGTCATGTAAATTAGAGCTTGAGAGCTACTCGCTCGATTCTAAAGGGTAGGCAGATAGATTCTAAGAGTAATTTTAGAACTAGATAAATGATAAGAGCCTTACTTATGTAAGGAACAGAATTCGGCTTACAAGTCTGCTTTTTTATTTTAATTATTAAATTCCTAAAAATACAGATAAAAACTATTTTTTTATTGACGATTCTTCAACATTTTTAGAAATAGCTTTTATTTATCCATTAATTATAGCAATCTATTATTTATCTTTTAAAAGTGATATTAAAACTGTAAATTTGTTTTACAAAAATTTTAAAATCACAACTGAATATGGCATTTGATATTGATATGATCAAGCAGGTTTACGCAAATATGACAGAACGCGTTGATGCTGCACGAAAAATTACTGGACAACCACTTACGTTATCTGAAAAGATTTTATATTCTCATTTATGGGAAGGAAAAGCTACAAAAGAACTAGTTAGAGGAAAAGATTATGTAGATTTTGCTCCAGATAGAATTGCTTGTCAAGATGCAACTGCACAAATGGCATTATTGCAATTTATGCAAGCTGGTAAAGCTAAAGTTGCTGTGCCAACAACAGTTCATTGTGATCACTTAATACAAGCTAAAGAAGGAGCTGCAACAGATTTAAAGCATGCAAATTCTACAAGTAGTGAAGTTTTTAACTTCTTAGAATCTGTATCTAATAAATACGGAATCGGTTTTTGGAAACCAGGAGCAGGTATTATTCACCAAGTAGTTTTAGAAAATTATGCATTTCCAGGAGGAATGATGATTGGTACAGATTCTCATACAGTAAATGCTGGAGGATTAGGAATGGTAGCAATTGGTGTTGGTGGAGCAGATGCTGTAGATGTTATGGCTGGAATGGCTTGGGAATTAAAGTTTCCAAAATTAATCGGAATTAAATTAACTGGAAAATTATCTGGTTGGACAGCTCCAAAAGATGTTATTTTAAAAGTTGCTGAAATTTTAACAGTAAAAGGTGGAACAGGAGCAATTGTAGAATATTTTGGACCAGGTGCAACTTCTATGTCTTGTACTGGTAAAGGTACAATTTGTAACATGGGTGCAGAAATTGGTGCAACAACATCAACTTTTGGGTATGATGAATCTATGGAGCGTTATTTACGTGCAACAGATAGAGCAGATGTTGCTGATGCTGCAAATGGAGTTAAAGAATATTTAACTGCAGATGCTGAAGTATATGAAAATCCAGAAAAATATTTTGATCAAGTAATCGAAATTAATTTGTCTGAATTAGGTCCTTTATTAAATGGTCCATTTACGCCAGATTTATCTACAACTGTTGGATCTGATATGACCAAAAAAGCAAACGATAATGATTGGCCATTAACTGTTGAATGGGGATTAATTGGTTCTTGTACAAATTCATCTTATGAAGATTTATCAAGAGCATCATCAATAGCACAACAAGCAATTGACAAAGGTTTAAAAATGAAATCTGAATTAGGAATTAATCCTGGTTCTGAACAAGTAAGATTTACTGCAGATAGAGATGGAATTTTAGGGATTTTCGAAAAACTAGATGCTAAAATATTTACAAATGCATGTGGACCATGTATTGGTCAGTGGGCAAGATATTCTGATCCTAAAAATGCACCTAAAAATAGTATTGTACATTCTTTTAATAGAAACTTTGCTAAAAGAGCAGATGGGAATCCAAATACGCACGCTTTTGTTGCATCACCAGAAATTACTGCAGCAATTGCAATTGCAGGTCGTTTAGATTTTAATCCATTAACGGATTCATTAATTAACGAAAATGGTGAAGAAGTTATGTTTGATGAGCCAACTGGTTGGGAATTACCTCCAAAAGGTTTTGAAGTAAAAGATAATGGATATTTAGCACCAGAAGAAGATGGTAGTCATGTTAAGATTGCTGTAAAAGAAGATTCTGAAAGATTACAATTACTAGAGCCTTTTACACCTTTAGGTGATACAATTACTGGAGCAAAATTATTAATTAAAGCTTTTGGTAAATGTACAACTGACCATATTTCTATGGCTGGACCTTGGTTACGTTTTAGAGGGCATTTAGATAATATTGCAAATAACACATTAATTGGTGCTGTGAATGCATTTAACAAGAAAACAAACTTTGTTAAAAATCAATTAACTGGTGAGTATAATGCAGTTCCTGCTGTACAAAGAGAATACAAAAAAGCAGGTATTAAAACAATTGTTGTTGGTGATCATAATTATGGAGAAGGTTCTTCTAGAGAACATGCTGCAATGCAACCAAGACATTTAGGTGTTGCTGCTGTTATTGTAAAATCTTTTGCTAGAATTCACGAAACAAACTTGAAAAAACAAGGAATGTTAGGTTTAACATTTGCAAATGAAGCTGATTACGATTTAATTCAAGAAAATGATACGTTCAACTTTTTAGATTTAAATGAATTTGCTCCAGACAAGCAATTAACAATCGAAGCTGTTCATGAAGATGGAAGCAAAGATATTATAAAAGTGAATCATACTTATAATGATGCTCAAATTAAATGGTATCAAAAAGGTTCTGCTTTGAACTTAATTAAATTGCAAAACGCTTAAACATACATAAAGATTAGTATTTAAAAACTCCTGAAGAAATTCAGGAGTTTTTTTATGGATAAAAATTATCAAAATTTATTTTCTACTCTTAATTTTAAGTTGATAAAAATTTTTATACAAAATTGATATTATTTTACAACACTTAAAAAAAAATTATGAAACTGATTTTTTCTTCAAAGCAAGCAATCCAAGAATAGGGCCAATGGCTAAAATCATAAAAATGAAATTAGAAGTTGATGAGATTTGTAAAACACTAAGAAGTTGAATACTAATAATTGTAATTGCAAAACCAATACAATTTACAATTGTTAAAGCAGTTCCTTTGTTTTCTGAAGGGGCATTTTTTGCAACTAATGTCGAAAAAAGTGGAGAATCTGCAATTACAACCATTCCCCAGAAAATAAGAAAAATTATAAATAGCATTTTATTAGGTTGATAAAACATCAATGGAGAAAGTAAACAACATAAACAGGATAATAATAAAAAACTAAAAGCTGTTTTTTTAACTCCTAATTTTTCTGAAATATAGCCAGATAAAATACAAGAAATACTCCCAAATCCAATAATAATAAAGGACAACATAGGAATATTGAAAACCACATCAATATGTAATTTTTGATACATCAATAATAAAACAGGAACAAATGTCCAAAAGGTATACAATTCCCACATATGACCAAAATAGCCAAAAGACGCTTTTCTGAATTCTATATTTTTAAAAACGTTAAAGCAACTTGAAATATTAAAACCTTTACTTTTTGTGCTGAATGGTCCGTCTTTAATGAATATCAACAATAATAAACCACCAAAGAAGGATAATAAAGAGGTTGCAATTAAAACATGTTTCCAAGAAGAGTTGGTGAAAAGATCCTTTAGTAAATGAGGCAAAGCTGTCCCTAAAACTAAAGCTCCAACTAAATAACCTAATGATTTTCCTAACCCTTTATCATAATAATCTGTGGCAATTTTCATTCCAACAGGATAAATTCCAGCCAAGAAAAAGCCTGTTAAAAAGCGTAAACTCATCAAACTAACTAAAGTTTGATTGTCTAAAATACACATCAAATTAAAAGCTGCTCCTAAAATGGCACTTATAAAAAATACTTTTGAAGGCGAAAAACGATCTGCAATTGTAAATAATGCAAAGATTAAAGTACCAGAAATAAAACCAAACTGAACAGCAGATGTTAAATATCCAATTGAAGCATCATTTAAATTAAAATCTTCTATAAGATTTGGCATTACTCCATTACCTGCAAACCATAAAGAAGTGCAGCAAAATTGCGAAATAACGATGATAGGAAGTATAAGTTTAGAGCTTTTCATTTCAACAAACGAAAATAATCAAAATGAATGTAATAATCAGATTAAATAATTTTACATCAACTTTACTTTTTCTATATTTGAATAGATGAAAAAAGTTAAAATTATAGAATGTCCAAGAGACGCAATGCAAGGAATAAAATCTCATTTTATATCCACAGAAAAAAAGGCATTGTATATCAACTCGCTTTTAAAAGTTGGTTTTGATACTATTGATTTTGGTAGTTTTGTTTCTCCTAAAGCAATTCCGCAAATGCGAGATACTGCAGACGTTTTAGCAAAGTTAGATTTATCTAAAACAGACAGCAAACTTTTGGCAATCATTGCAAATGTTAGAGGAGCAGATGATGCATCACAATTTGAAGAAATTGATTATTTAGGATATCCTTTTTCGATTTCAGAAAACTTTCAAATGCGAAATACGCACAAAACTATTGAAGAATCTATTATAGCTCTAGATGCCATTTTAAACATTTCAGAAAAAACAAATAAGGAAGTGGTTGCTTATTTATCTATGGGTTTTGGAAATCCTTATGGAGATCCTTGGAATGTGGAAATAGTAGGTGAGTGGACAGAAAAATTATCAAAGATGGGCGTTAAAATTTTATCACTTTCAGATACTGTTGGTAGTTCAACTCCAGAAGTTATTGATTATCTATTTTCGAATTTAATTCCACAATATCCAGACATTGAATTTGGTGCCCATTTACACACAACTCCAGATAAATGGTTTGAAAAAGTAAATGCAGCTTACAAAGCTGGTTGCAACAGATTTGATGGTGCCATAAAAGGGTATGGAGGTTGCCCAATGGCTAAAGACGAATTGACAGGAAATATGCCAACTGAAAAATTATTGAGTTATTTTACTGCTGAAAAAACACACACAAACATAAAACCGATGAGTTTTGAAAGTGCTTATAATAAAGCTTTAGAGGTTTTTATGTGATTAAGAAGCATCATTCTTAAATTAATTTTGATTCACCAAATTTGTTCAATAAAAACTTCTTTTCATTACATGATTTTTTATAATTGTTTTCATATTTTCAAAAAATGTATATTATTATTTCTTATAATTTTAACATATCTAGTTAATTTCTGTTAAAAAAAGTATATGAGCAATTAATAAAATTAATAAAGTTAATTGCTACCTTATGTTTTGTTTATTTTCGTGTAGAAATAATTAAACAAAATATATTATGAGAAAAATTAATTTAATTCTATTAACAATTATTACAGCTGCATTTTTTTATAGTTGTGAAGATAATGATCAAGAATATGTATTCAATACACCATCAGGGAATCAAGTAACATATAATTTGGCTACTAAAGATGTGGAAGGAATTTCAGGAACAGCTACTTTTGTGGAAAACACAAATTCAACTGTAACTATTGTTTTAGATATTTCAGGAACTTCGACTGGAGGTATTCATCCAGCTCACATTCATTTTAATTCAGCTTTAGAAGGTGGTGATATTGCATTAACACTAAACCCTGTAAATGGTAGTACTGGTGGAAGTGCTACAACTACAACAAAATTAGATGATGGTTCACCTATATCTTTTAATGATTTTTTAGATTTTGATGGCTACATAAATGTGCATTTAAGTGCCAGCGAATTAGAAACAATAGTAGCTCAAGGAGATATTGGGCAAAATGGTTTAAAAGAAAGTAAAACTTACGATTTAGGTGAAAAAGCAGTTGACGGAATTTCTGGAGATATTACTTTTTCCGAAAGAAATAATGGAGAAGTATTAGCTACAATTATGTTAAGTGGAACTCCAGAAGGAGGAATGCATCCAGCACATATTCACGCAAATACTGCAGCAGAAGGTGGTGATATTTTATTAAGTTTTACTCCTGTTAATGGTGATTCTGGAATAAGTGTAACTAATTTTACAACTTTAGATGATGGAACTAGTTTTTCTTTCGCTGATATTGATGGATTAGATGCGTATGTAAACGTTCATTTAAGTGCTAGTGATTTAGGAACTATTGTGGCTCAAGGAGATATTGGTCAGAACGATTTAACTGGAATGACTAAAACCTATGATTTAGGAGAAAAAGATGTTGACGGAATTTCTGGTGATGTTACCTTTTCTGAAAGAGTAAATGGAGAAGCTTTAGCAGAATTGATGATTACAGGAACTCCAGCAGGAGGTATGCACCCAGCACATATTCATGCAAATACAGCAGCAGAAAGCGGAGCAATTTTATATACGTTTACGCCAGTAAATGGAGATACAGGAATGAGTGTTTCAAATGTAGCAGCTTTTGATGATGGTTCTGCATTCGGTTATTCAGATATTGAAGGATTAGATGCTTATGTAAATGTACATTTAAGTGCAGATGCTTTAGGAACTATTGTTGCTCAAGGAGATATTGGTCAGAATGATTTAACTGGAACAACTAAAACTTATGATTTAGGAGAAAAAGACGTTGCAGGAATTTCTGGTGATGTTACATTTTCTGAAAGAGTAAATGGAGAAGCTTTAGCAGAATTGATGATTACAGGAACTCCAGCAGGAGG
>Ga0115565_10001282_pt1 | contig 20909 bp, 20 predicted proteins | sample COGITO_mtgs_1105_FD_87199 | JGI IMG/M metagenome (GOLD analysis project Ga0115565, IMG submission 87199) | Pelagic marine microbial communities from North Sea - COGITO_mtgs_110530 | ecosystem: Environmental > Aquatic > Marine > Epipelagic | place: Germany:Helgoland, sampling site Kabeltonne... | reverse complement strand
TTAAAACACGATTTATTTTTAATTGCTGATGAAGTTTATCGTGAATTTGCGTACGATGGTTTAGAACACACTTCTGTACTTTCTTTAGAGGGTTTAGATGAAAACGCGATTATTGTAGATTCTGTTTCTAAACGTTATAGCATGTGTGGAGCAAGAATTGGTTGTATTGTTTCTAAAAATAAAAATTTTATAAAAACGGCTGTTAAATTTGCACAAGCAAGATTAAGCCCACCAACTTATGCATTAATTGCAAGTGAAGCTGCTTTAGATACTCCACAAAGTTATTTTGATGATGTAAAAGCAGAATATGTGGAAAGAAGAAACACTTTAATTGCGGAATTAGAGAAAATTGAAGGTGTAAAAGTTGCCAAGCCAAAAGGTGCTTTTTATTGTGTTGCTCAATTACCTGTTGCTGATACTGATGCTTTTGCTCAATGGTTATTAGAAGATTTTAATTTGAATAACGAAACTGTGATGGTTGCTCCAGCAAGTGGCTTTTACTCAACTCCAGGTGAAGGAAAAAACCAAATTAGAATGGCGTATGTTTTAAACAAAAAAGATTTGATTAAGTCTGTAGAGATTTTAAAAGAAGCTTTGAAGGTTTATAAAGAGTAGTTTTATAAATGATTAATTTTTTATAATAATAACATATCCCGTAATTTTTACGGGATATTGTTTTTAAAAGTTACTATATTACAAATTGTAAAACATTTAAGGAATGTCAATAATAATCCCAGATAAATATACAAGTCCAGTCTTTTTCCAAGAGTCTGATTATAGGATTGTGAAATATTTAGACTTGACTAAATTCATTTCTTTACTTAAAAAAAAATCTTTATTTTTTTGTCGATTAGACAAACTAGAAGATCATTTTGAAGGAACTACTGCAAAATCTAATTTTTTAAGAAGAAAACATTTTTATGAAACACAACATCTTCGTAGTCCAAAATTCAAAAAACTAACTGAAGAAGAAGTTTTACAAAATGTAAAAAAACAATTCGAGGCTGACGAACGAATGAAAGCATTAAAATGTATTTGTTGCTGGAATAAGAGCGAAACAGAATCTGCTGCACTTTGGAAAATTTACGCAGATTTCCAGAAAGGAATAATGATTACAAGCTCTATGGCAAAACTTCAAATGTCATTTAGAGAAACAACAGAAGATATTAGTTTGAGCGAGGTTGAATATATTAATCACAATTCGGATTTAATGCCTGATGGAAATATGATGTTTCCTGTAATATACAAGCATGTTGCTTATTCTTTTGAAAAAGAAGTAAGACTCATTCATTCTGTGAAATTTAAAAACGGATTAGTATACGATTGGACAAAAGAAGAAGTCGAACAAGGAAAATATATTGATGTAGATTTAGACATATTAATTGAAGATATAGTTATCAGTCCATATTCACCAAATTGGTACATTGAAATTATTCAAGATTTATGCGAAAAATATGAACTAAATAGAACTATTAAAAAATCTGAATTATCAAGAAACTAAAAAATAATGTTGCCAACATCCTTATATAACAAGTTTACTAATATTCCTATTAATTTCTAATTTAACAGTCTCTTTAGTTTCCCTAAAAAAAACTAACCATCAAAAAAGGAAAAAGTTAAAAGGTGTACTTTTACTTTTTTAAAAATTTAAAATGAATATCCAACAAAATATATCTTTAAAAAACTACAATACTTTTGGTATTGATGTGGCTGCTAAACATTTTATTTCTGTTGATTCCGTTTATCAATTACAACAACTTTTAAAAACTGAAAAAGACATTTTCTTAATTTCTGGTGGAAGTAATATGTTGCTCACAAAAAACATTGAGAAGTTGGTTGTGCATATTGAACTCAAAGGAATTTCTATTGATAAAGAAGATGATAATTTTGTATATTTAACTGTAAATGCTGGAGAAGATTGGCACGAATTTGTCTTGTTTTGTGTTGATAATAATTATGGTGGAATTGAAAATTTATCGTTAATTCCTGGCAATGTAGGTACTTGCCCAATCCAGAATATTGGTGCGTATGGAGTTGAAGTAAAAGACACCATCACAAAAGTTGAAGCTGTTGAAATTGAAACCCAAAAATTAGTTTCTTTTTCTAATGCTGAGTGTAATTTTGGGTATCGAAATTCAATTTTTAAAAACGAAGTAAAAGGCAAGTATGTAATTACTTCTGTAAGTTTTAAATTGACGAAGAAAAATCATATTTTAAATACTTCTTATGGTGCTATTGAAACAGAATTAGCTTCAAAAAACATCAAAAATCCTACTTTAAAAAATATTTCGGATGCAGTAATTGCCATCAGAAAATCGAAATTACCAGATCCAAAAGAAATTGGTAATAGTGGTAGTTTTTTTAAAAATCCTGAAATTACAACCAATCAGTTTTTAGAACTTCAAAAAGAATATCCAACTATTCCAAGCTATAGAATTTCTGAGACTGAAGTTAAAATACCTGCTGGTTGGCTCATAGAAAAAGCTGGTTTTAAAGGGAAACGTTTTGGTAATTATGGCGTTCATGAAAAACAAGCATTGGTTTTAGTTAATTATGGCAATGCAACTGGAGAAGAAATTTATCAATTGGCAAAAAAAATACAAAATACGATTTTAAATCAGTTTGCAATATCCTTAGAAATTGAGGTAAATATTATTAAGTAGAACTCGGACTAAATGTTAATTAATTTATAATTTGTATTGAATATTCAACAAGAACAATTATTTTAGATATTTAAAATTGTATTGAAGTTAAATTTTAACTGTAAAATAAAACCGATTCAAAAAACGTAAAAAATATGTCAATATCCAATAGAATAAATATAGGTTTAGCACTTTCAATAGTATTTTTATTAGTTTTTGCTACCAATAGATTAGATAAAAGACATTTTGACACTGTACAAAATACAGTAATTAGTTTACATACAGATAGGGTTATTGCCCAAGATTTTATCTACAAAATGAACGCTATAATTTACAACAAACAACTTTCTTTACTTACTGAAAGTCCTAAAAGCGTTAATCATAATTTAAATAGAGATTTTAATCTTTTAATTGAAAAATTCTCGGAAACAAAGCTCACAAAAAAAGAGGGTGAAATTTTTGAAAAACTAAAAGGAGATTTTAATAGACTTATTGACTTAGAAGCTAAAAATTCTGAAAATAATGATGAAATAATTGCAAACATTAATATTATAAAATCAGATTTAATTCAATTGTCTGAAATACAAATTACGGAAAGTAAAAACTTAACAAGCGTTGCTCAAAGATCTTTAGACACTAACAATGTAATGTCTAATTTAGAGATTGGCTTTTTGGTATTTATTGGTTTAATTATTCAGTTTACAATATTTTATAGAGTTAAAAAGTCGAAAACGAAAAATGTATAAAGCCAAACTTCTCTAATTTTAAAAAACTAGATTATAAAAAGTTTAAATCCTTAACACTAAAAATGTTAAGGATTTTTTTATATTTAATTTTGTAACTTTTGAAGTTTTGAAAAAAGCAACATAAGAAATAATAGACTACAGATTAAAATTATAAAAAATGTGCTAGTAGCAAATTGAGTTTCTGTTGTATTTGCATTTACAAACTTATTTTTATCAACATTTAATAACATAGAATGTTTGTTTTTTACATTCAACATAAAACGTTCTTTGGTAAAACCCTCTTTCAAAATAACCAAAGCACTTTCACTTTTATAAATATCTTGAAAAGCGGTGTTGGTAATTTTTAAGTTTTCAATTTTATTAGGAATGTCTACTAATTCGAAAACTACATTCGTTTCGTGACCTAATTTTACATATCCTTTTTTTAAAATCATATTTTTATCATTAAGAATAATCTTGAGATTGTTTCTTAAATGTATTAAAACCATTTCCTTAAATTCTTCTGGAGTTTTATAAGGTGTTTCTGCAAAATGTGTTTTTATCTCTTGCTGAAATGCTGTTAAAGAAGCTCTTACTTGCAAAATCCAAACATTATTTTCTTTTTCTACCAACATTGTTGTAGAAATATTTGATTGATGTGCTTTTGTAAATATTGAAAAAAACACAAAAATAAAAACGAGAATTATTTTCTTCATAATATATCTATTTATTCTACGTAAGCACCTTTTAAGCAATCTATAAAGTTATTATTTCCAGGAGCATCTACATGATAATGGTAACCTCTAATTTCATCAGAATGACCTCTACATTCGTCTAAATTTTCGGGTTTATTTCCATTGGCATCTAATTGCGCATATAAACCATTTCCATCCATTGCATAACCAATCATTGCTGCATGATTATCTGTTTGTGGAATCTGAGTAGAAACGCCTGTTGCTGCATGATAATGATAACCAGCATTTAAATTAATATGACCTCCAGCATCATCAAAAGGAGCCAAAGTATACGCTCCTAAAATGGCATCTGTTGGAGCTGGAGCATCAAAAACAACTCCGTTAAAAGCTACGCCTCTTTGTGAAGGACCACTATTACCTATTCCTGGAGGTCCTGGGCTACCAAATTGATTTACTGAAGCTGTAATAACAGGAGTAATAGGAATTGTATATGTTTGTGATATCTCAGTAACATACGAAGGTAAACACTCTACACAAAAATTTTCATATTCTGGACCTACATTAGGATTTGCAGCATTTGCGCAATCATCTTCGGTTTCTGTAGTGTAAATATCTCCATTTGCATCATACATTTTCCATTTGCTATCATTGTAAAAAGTTGCCATATTTTCTATAAAAGCGCCATCTACGTCATAAACTTCTCCGTTTTCTAACCAAATACCTCCTTTATCTTCGCCATCAGTAATATTACTTGGACACCAAGGTCCCATTTCGTGATCTGTTGGTGTACTTTTAGAAACAATTTCATAACATTTTGTGACAGTTCCATCAGATAAATTACAATCAACTATTGTTACTGTTACATTACCACCACTTGTTAAAAACAATTCTGGATCTACACTTACAGTAAGGACTGTTTCCTCTTCCTCTGTTGAATCATTTTTAATACTACTGCAACTAATGGACACTAATAAAAGCATTGCTATAATGCTAAATAGTAAAATTCCTACTGTTTTATTTTTTTTCATAATTATAATTATTTAGTTATATATAGTTTAGATGAAATTTTTAAAAAAAACTTGTGCTAATTTTAAAAAAAACTCCGCAATTTCTCACGGAGATTTCCATCAACTAACCAAATTAAAATTTTAGTTTAAATAATTATTAACCGCAGTTTTTCTAGAGGTAACATGCGTTTTTAATTGACTTACAGCAGACTGAAACTCTGAACTATTATTTAAAAATGTATAACCAGAAACTTCTGAGGTTGCATATTGCTCAATTAATGCTGCATAAGATGTGTACAAGGCTTGTATAGAAGTTTCATTAAATGCGCCATCTATGGTTTCTTGAACATACGTATCATATTTTGCTTTATACACCTCATCTTGATATAAATAACCAATTAAAGGCCAATCATTCGCATTTAAACCTGAGAAATTTAAAGCAAGAGAACCTCCTTGTTTTCCTGTTTGTAGAGACTCATTATTATCCCAAGGAATCCAAGTTAATTTGCTTGTAGCTGGGTTATTATATAAAAAATAATTGTGCGTCATTCTTCCATACGTATCCCAATTTTGAATGACTGTATTTACCGCTAAATATTTTAAAAATACCTCTGTATCTAAAACAGTTTCTAAATTAGTTCGCCAAGTTGTAGCATCTGTAGTTCTTGTTGCATCGTTTAAAATAGTTAGTAAATTTTGCACATCTGTAAAATCAGCTTCATCTTCATTATTCTTTTTTACATATTCATCTTCATCAAAAGTTCCGCTTGCAAAAGAAGCTGCATCTCCATCTGGTTTGTATAAATTTCCATTATCATCAGAAAATTGATCTTCTAAAACTGTATCATCAACTTCCTCTACTAAAGTGTATAGTCCAAAATATTCTGGACCATTTCCATGATCTACATACAATGTGTAAAAAGCTGTATGAGAAGCTACTAAACCTGCATTTCTAAACACATCTGTAGCTACTTTTTCTCTTAACATCGATTTATCATCATAGTTATTTTTAAGACTCAACTTTTTAAATCCATAAAAACGTTGGTTTTTTATCTGTGGATACTCATCTTCAAATTCATCAAAATCTAGTTTAAAAGAAAGTTTTAAAATACCTGCTTTCCAGCTAGATTGTAAGCTTGAATTTCCTTTAAAGCGCACACCAGTTCTGTACCATTGTTTTCCATTATAAAAAACTTCTGCTGGCACAAAAACTGGATCTTCGTCTGTGTCCGTTAAACCTGGACTGCCTGCACTAGATCCAAAAGTTCCATAAAGATTGGTCATATCATATAACATACTTTGCCAGCGAGATTCTGTGATTACAAAATCTAACCTTTTTATAGTATTGTTTTCAAAAACCACATTAAAATTTGGGTCTGCATCTTTACTATGCGTTTCTGTAGTCCAATCTGTAGCTTCAAAATCGGTATCATCAATTTCAATTACTACTTCTTCATTTATAATTGTTTCTGAAATATCATCATTTGAACATGCAAAAACAATTGATAGTGTTATTACCGAAAATAATATTCTTTTTAAATTTTTCATTTTTATAAGTTTTAGTTTATGATGATGCTTTTAATTTCTTCTATTTCCTTTTCTTTCGGGTTTTGGGGCATTTTTTAATTCTTCTTTGGATATAAAACCATCTTCATTGGCATCAATTTTAGAAAAATCATCTGATAAAGGTCCTTTTGCTTCACTTTTAGAAATTTTACCATCTTTATTCGCATCTAATTGGGTGAAAATTGTTTCTAAATTAGGGCGATCACCACCTTTTCTTTGCCCTGAACGTTCTGTGGTTTCAGATGATGATTTACAAGAAACTGTAATGCTTGCTATTGTAAATAAACTTGCGATAATTATTGTACTTCGTTTCATAATGTATACTTTTTTAAAGTTTTAATGCTATTTTGTTTTTAATGTATACTTCTTTAGATGTTGCTTTATTTAAAAACTTGTGGTGGCTTTTGTTAAAAAAAACTTAATAAAAAACAGCGCTATTCAAAATGCTTTATTCAAAAAAAAAGCTCCATCAAATTAATGATGGAGCAAACTAAATAATCCCAACTTCAATAAATTTTATTCTAATTTTAATGTTTTTATATCAGTAATTAATTCTTGTACAGAATTTTTATTTAAACCATTATAAATACCTCTAATATGTTTGTTTTTATCAATTAAAATAAAATTTTCTGTATGCAGAAAATCATCTAAACCTTTTGGCTCTCCTAAATCTTCTTCTACAAAATACCATTGTCTCCCTAAATCGTAAATTTCTTTTTTATCACCTGTAACCAAATGCCAATTATGACCAATTTCTTTTTCTAAAGCATATTTTTTTAATTGCGGAACTGAATCTTTTGTTGGTGTTACAGAATGTGAAAGCATTAAAATTTCATCATCATTTTTAAAAGCTTCTTGCACCATTGTCATATTTTTGGTCATCATTGGGCAAATTCCTGGGCAAGTTGTAAAGAAAAAATCTGTTACATAAATTTTGTTTTCAAACGTTTTTTGAGTGATCAATTCTCCATTTTGATTCGTCAACTTAAAATCAGGAATTTTATGAAAAGCATCTAATTTCTGACTTTTTTTATCCAACCATTTAGGTGTAAAAGAAGCCTCATTATAATAAGGTAATTCATCTACCCTACTAGCAACTTCTTCTTTCTTAGCATTTTTACATCCATAGAAAAAAGAAATTAATAATAACAAAAAACTATATTTCTTCATTCTCTGCAATTTTTTCATTTTTTAATTGATAACACAAGTTTGCACGTTTCATCCCAAAAACTCTCCCGTTTTTTGCTTCATAGTTCACGTAAATCTTTCCATTTTCTAACCAAGCCTGCTGCAAACCTTCCTCTTTACCTTCGGTTAAATTTCTCTTTTTTGCTAATGTTCCATTATCAAACCAAATCTTCTGAACTCCATCAAGCTTACCATCTTTATAATTAGATTCTGAAATTAAATTACCATCTTTTGAATAATTTAGTTTCTGACCTTGAAGCTTATTATCTGCATAAAAAGCTTTTCTTTTGATACTTCCATCTTCAAAATATTTTAAATCTGTTCCTTCTCTTTGACCATTATAGAAACTCGTTTTTTCTGATAAACTATCATTTTCAAAAACTCTTATTCCATAACCATTAAAAGGCTCTCCATTATAAAACCATTTTCCTTTTAGCTGATTTAATTCCAAGTCATTTTTATCAACAGAAATAGTAGGTATTATTTTTTCGGTTGATAAAGCTGTGTTTTTGGATACTTGATTTTTACAAGCACCAAAAACACAAATTATAACTATATAAAATTTAATTAATCGCATTTGGACTTCCTTGATATGGACCAGCAAAAGCTAAATATCTTCCTGTTGTTGTATACAAATCGTTTATAATATGATAATGATATTCTGCATCTACTGTGTGTTGTGTAGAACTTGTATGCCCACCAGAAGCATCTAAACCTGTTGGATATGTGCCTGTTGAATTACATTTTCTTCCATATAGAAAAAATCCATCAGCAATAATACCTACTAAATTTTCATCATCATTTGTAAAAGCTAAAGGTTCTAAATGATAATGATATTGAGAAGGCCCAATGTGTGCACCTGTATAATCTAAACTTCCAGCAGCACTATCTAAAGGTCCATTTCCTTCTTGATCGTTATAAATATAAGCGCCACTTACAGCAATACCAATAGCGCCTAAACTTGTAGAAGTTGTAGAACTTGCTTTATTTGGAGAAGTTGATACTGTTAAAGAACCTGATAAATCTCTACCAGAAGTATCAATTCTTGTTGGAGTCATCATTGCAGCATTTGTAACAGTTGGTGCAACATATAATGGATGACTTTCACTCCAATATGGAGTTGTATGATTTGGCAAACCTGTTGTTTCAATCACAACATTTGACCCTGATAAGAATATTGTAGTTTCATCTGCATCAAAATCCGCAAAAGCGTTGTGTAAAACGCCATCTGTAATAATTATTTCTTCATCTTCTTGAGAGGATGAACTACATGAAATAATCCCTGCACAAGTTATTGCACATAATAATGTAATTTTAATTAAGTTAGTTTTCATTTTATTGATTATTTAAGTTGTTTATAATTCTTTAGATGCTTCTTTTAAAAAAAACTTGCGCTAAATTTTATTTATTTTCTCTTTTTTCTGGTCTTTTAGGTTTTGGTGCTTTTTTTAACTCTTCTTTAGTGATAAAACCATCTTCATTCAAATCCACCTTTTTAAAATCTTTTTTCAAACGGCCTTTTACTTCTTTGAGAGAAATTTTACCATCTTCATCCTTGTCTAAATCTTTAAAAATTTGTTTAATTGAAGGTGGTCCTTTTCTATCATCTTTATCAGTATGTTCTTCTTGAGCATTTACACTTGCTGAAACTAAAACTCCTAAACTGATACTTAAAATTAATTTTTTCATTATTCTCTTTTTTAAGGTTATATATCTTAAGATGAAAATCCTTTTCAAAACTTGTGGTCATTAACTTTACTTTAACAAAAAAACCTTAGTAACGAATTAATAAGGCTTAAAATAAAAGTTGAATTCTATTTATTTCTAACTAAAATTGTTAGAAAAAAATTTATATAAATTATCTTGGAGGTGGCATTCCTCCTTCTCTTGGAGGTCTTCTGTCGTCATTTCTTGGTGGTCGTTCTCCTCCTGCTCCTCTTAAAGCCTTATTTATAATTTCGTCAAATTTTTCTTGTTGTTTAGGAGTACAAATTTTTCTTACTGATTTAAAAAAACGAAAAACTTCTTGTTCTTTTTTTACTTGTAAATTTCCATTGATTGTAATTATGGAGTCTATTTGTACACTTTCATCACCAAAAGAATTAAACAAAACATCTTTTTGTTTTCTTATTTTTTTATCTAAATCTATCATAGTTTCTCTATGATTTTTATCAAGAATTTCAAATTTTTCTTTCTGATTATCAGTAAATTGCAATTGTTCTATTAAAAATTCTCTTTGAGGAGAATGTTCTCTATTTTGATGTGGTTTTTTTATCAACAAAAAAATTAAAAAACCATTTAAAACAATAAGAAGTATTAAAAGTGTTGGCAGTAGTTTTGATTTCATACTTTTAATTTAAGATGTAAGTAGTTTCAGTTTGTAACGAGTACGATTTTGCAAAAGTTTCTAAGGTAACTTCCGTATTTTTTTCTTGCGATGAAAACACATAATATATAGAACTTACGTTTAATAATAAAACCATTCCTAAAGTTGCTAACTGTAATTTAGGCGTAAACCAACCAAAAACAGGTAATTTTTCCTCTTTTTGATTTTCTAATTGTTGCAAAACTTTATGTTTAAAAAAGTGATTTACTTTCACCTCTTCAATAGTTTCTAAAACTTTAAAAGTTTCATTTATGTTTTCTTCTATTTTTTTTGTTGATTTCATCCGTTAATATTGATAAAATTAAGATTCCTATTTAGTTAGATGCGTTCTTTTCAAAAAACTTGCGCTTACATTTTAAAAAATAATTATTTTAAAAATTAAGAGGAATTATTCTTGTAGAATTTCCCCAATTTTTCCTGTAACGCTTTTTTTGCTCTAAACATTACAGATTCTACAGAGGATAAACTTTTACCTGTAATTTCTGCAATTTCTTCATAACTTTTTCCATCAATTTTAGCCAAAGTAAAAATTACTCTTTGCATTTCTGGCAAGGTATTTATCGCTTTAAAAATAGTGGCAGATTTTTCTTTGTTTTCTAAAATAATTCCTGGATGATTAAACTCCGTAAAATAATTTGTTTTATCAAAAGGAATTTCATTTCCCATAATACTTTGCATAAAAGCAAAACGTTTTTTAGTATTCTTTTTTCTAATGAATTCCAAACATTTGTTGGTGGCAATTTTATAAATCCAAGTAGATAATTTAGAATCGCCTTTAAACTTTTTTATCGATTTAAAAACCGTTAAAAAAACCTCTTGCGCAACATCTTCTGCATCTTCTTTATTTGGAATAAAAGAAATACAGGTACTAAAAACTTTCTGCTGATAGTCATCTAAAAGTTGACTGAATGCAGTTTGATTTCCTTCAATAAGTTTAGTAATAAAATCTTGTTCTCCCAAATTATTATTAAAAAAAGTAAACATACAAAAAAACCAGATAAACAAATACTTATCTGGTTCAGAACTATTAGAATTGGGAGAATTATTGTTTTACAACTTTTAAAGTCTGTGTTTTTAAAGCTGATTGTAGTTTTATAAAATACACTCCAATGCTTAAAATAGATGTATTTATTCTATTATTTTCATCCAATAAAACAGCTATTGATTTTCCATTCATATCAAACAATTCAATTTTTGTGATTTCTTCTAAAGCATCAATTTGAATACTTTCATCAAAAGGATTTGGATACACATTTGCTACAAAACCAATATTTTCTTCAACTGATAATGCTCCACAATTAGGATTAGACCCATTTTCTATTGTAAAATTCCCTTTATCTACTGACCAATTGTGCCAAGTACCACCATTTCCTGTTTCCCAATCATTTAAATCAAAATAATTTGTACCACTTTCTGTACCTGGTACTTTATACACTTTTACAGCTTCACTTTTTCTATCCCATGTTAAAGGACTACCATTTACGATTGTTTCAGGCTCGTAATTTGCGGTACAATTTGCTTGTAAGAAATAGGCAAATTCAGGGTATCTTGGATGTTCTCCATACACTCTTGCAATGCCATCTTCGTCTATACAAATTGCAGTATATTCGTTTGCTGCAATTCCAAAAGAACGCCTATTATTATCATTTACAAAACGCGCTAAAAAAACGGTGTGTCTTCCATTTTGGTCACGTTCATCATAATGTGTGTCCGTAATTACATCTTCCATAAATGGGATTTTTAAAAAATCATTATACCCCAAAGTTACTCTTGGATGATAAGGATTTGCCTGTGCAACACTACTTTCCACAGTTCCATTTTCTGCAGAAAAATAAGAACTTCCTAAAATTGCCATTCCTGCACTTGTACCTCCAATAACGCCTTTTTTTGTATTAATGAATTCGTTTAAAGCAGTTTCCATTAAATTATCTTTAAAAAAACGCACATAATCAAATTGATCTCCTCCAGCAAACCAAATTGCTTCTGCATTGGCTACTTTTCCTAAAACATAAGGATCTATTGCACCTGCTACATTATTAATTACAAATGTGGTTACCGAATTTATGGTAACCCCCAAATCTGTAAAAAAATAATCGTTATAACCATCACTTCCAGAAGCTCTTAACACCACAACATCTCCTCCATCAGTTTGGTTTAAAAACCATTTCATTGCATCATCTTGTTCAGATCTTCCACCCATTAAACAAACCCCAGATTTATGATTTGTAGTTATATCTGTATCTGTATTTCCTGTTTTATATTCAACATAATTTTGAGAAAAAGTAAGTTGAACTAAGAAAAACATTAGTAAAGTAATTTTTTTCATTATGATTTTATTTTTGATGATAATTCATTTAGATTTTGCCTTAAAGAATTAATTTATTGTGTTGTTTCAGCCACGAATTCACAAATTACATTCTTCTCTAAAAAAGTAATTTTTAGAAATAAATCCAATTTAAATTATATTGATTTGTGAAATTTTTATTTTCAATTTAAAAAATTTTAAAATTCGTGAATTCGTGGCAAATTTTTTTATTTATTTCAATTAAACTTTAAATATTTTAAGCTAAATTCTATTTGTCTTTCGCCAATCGATACAACAAAACAGCCGTAATTTTTGCTTTTTGCCCAACAGTATTTATATTTCCAGTTTCTTCAATTGTATGATCTCCAGAACCACCAGTTACACCCAAACCATCAATTGCCATTTCTACAAAACCAGAAGTAAAAGAAATATCTGCAGCTCCTGCATTTCTTGGATTTACAGCTTTTACTTCTCCAAAACCTAAATCTTGACTAACTAAATTATAATGTTCTAAAAGCTCAATATTTCCTTTTGTTTTCGCCAAAGGCGGATAAGCTCCTTTTCCGAACTCGATTTTTGCAATGGTGTTTGGGTAGTTTTTACTGATGATATCTAACATCGTTTTTTTAGCTTTTTCTAATTGTGCTGGCGAAACTGCTCTTAAATCTCCGTGAACAATGGCAGTTTGCGAAACCACATTATTTTTACCTAAAGCTGTTCCTCCAGTTTCATCTTTATTGATTGCTGCACTTGTTCCTCCTAAAATAAAACCAGGATTAAAAGTCAAGTCTTTTTCGTTGGATAATTGAACATAAAATTCATTTAATATTCTTGACGTTTCATAGATGGCTCCAGCTCCAATTTCTTCCGTAAAAATTTGGGATGAATGTGCAGGTTTTCCAGTTACTGTCATTTTCCAATCTGCAGAACCTCTTCTGGAAACTACAATCGTTTCTGTTCTATTATCTCCATTTTCAAAACCCAAAGCAATATCTGCTCTTTTTGCAGCATCTATTAAATCTTTTTTTGACAATTCAATTGGTTCTCCACTTTTTTCTTCATCACCTGTCATAATAATTTCGATGGATAAATCGTCTAAAACTCCAGCTTCTTTTAAGGCTTTCATTGCTAAAATAATAATAACATCTCCACCTTTCATATCTGCAACTCCAGGACCTTTCATAATGGAATCATTCACCATTGTAAATTCTTGCAAAGGGCTATCTTCTTCAAAAACAGTATCTAAATGACCAATCATTAAAATTTTTGGCGCATTTTTGTTCTTACTTTTTTTAACGGCCACTAAATGACCTACTCTTCCATAAGATTCGCCAGAAGTCATTTTGGTCTCAAAACCTAATGCGTCTAATTCTTTTTGAAACAATTCGCCAACCTCAATAACTCCTTTAAAATTCATTGTGCCACTATTTATGTTAATTGCTTTTTTAAGCAATACAATAGCATCATCAACATTTTTATCTACGGATTTTATAAGCCGTTTTTCTGTGTTGTTCTTTTGAGAAAAAGTAACAATTGATACAGAAATTAATAGTAAAAAAGAGATTTTTTTTAGTGTGAACATAAAAGTTTTTTAGTTAATTTTAAAAGTTTCGCCTGGTAAAAGAACATCAATTGTAAGCCCTTTTGCACCTAATTTATCTTGATACAAATTTTTAGATTTCTTCGGATTTTTAAAAACCAATACTTGATTTTCGCCAACAATTTCTGCTGTATTTCCTTGAACTAAAATGGCTGTAGATTCGTCAATACCAATTCCTGTAGTTTCTGGATGCTCAATAACTGCGCTAAATAATCTGTTATATCTGCTTCTTTTTACAAAATGTTGGTCGATAATTACATTCTCAATCATTCCTAAACCTGTTTTGATTTCGATATTTTCTGATTGTAAATTCCTGAAAGTTGATGAATACTCGGGATTTTTCAATTCAGTTCCTGTAATCATCATTTTGCTCATTACAGCTGCTCCAGCACTTGTTCCTGCAATTAAACTTCCGTTTTTGTAGGCTTCGTGAATTGCTTTTTCAATTTCAGTATTTTGAACAACATCCATAAACCTGTTTTGATCACCACCAGAAATATAAATTAAACTCGCATTTTTAAGCGAATCAATTTTATCCGAAGAAAAATTTTCATCTTTTTTAAAATGAAGTGCATTTACATTCAATATATCTTTTTCAAGAAACTGCTTTTTTGCATAAAATGCAGCAGTATCTGGCTCACTGCTAGACATTGGTAAAATTACGCCATATCCAGATTTATCTATGCCAGATGCTGCAATAATCCTATCAATCATAGCTGAAGGTCTAGAACCTCCACCTATGATAAATAGTTTTCCCTTTATTGTTATTACTTGTTCAACTTCTTTGCTTTTTTCTTTCTTTTTTTGTGCATCACAAGAAATAAAAATTGCAGAAGCAACTATTAGAAAAGAAAAAAGAAAAATTATTCTTTTAAACATTTTATTGTTTTTTACCAATTACAATTCCTCTTGTATCTCCAGTTGAAGAAAACCAAGTTTCAGGATTTGAGCCATCTAAATTCGCACGCATTAAAACGTCTGTTGCTCTATCTCCCCAGTAAATTTTATCTTCATTTGGGTCGTAACCAATTCCATATACAACTCTACCAATACCAACTGCAATTGTTGTAATATTTGTGCCATCTAAAGCCGCAGACTTTATCCTAATATCTCCAGAAGCAACGAATTCATCATAATAAATTCGGTTTTTAATTACTTTTAAAGAACCACATTCTACACCTGCAATTAAGATAGTTTCTCCAGTTCCATCTAAATTTTTAGCACCAATATCTCCACTATAATTAGCCCAATATAACTTACGATTTTGTGCATCAATACTCAAACCATTTGGCTCATTTGGTTGTCCTGTAACAAAATCTTCCATTTGAGCAACATCTGTATTTGATAAATCTGCTTTTTGAATTCCTGTTGCTGTTGTCCAATAAATTTCGTTTTCTTGATAATCGATATCAATACCAATTGGGCTGTTAATGCCAGTTCTAAAATCTGCAAAATTACTTCCATCTAAATTAGATTTATAAATTTTTCCTGCACCTAAATCACTCATATAAATATGATTGTTTACAGTATCTAAAACCATATTATAAGCAGATTGTGGAGTTACACCTGCAACCATAGAAAAAACGGGTTGTTGATCGTTAATTAATCCTAAAGAAAGTGATGAACCATCTGTAAAATAAATTGGTGTTCCTGTTGCACTTGGATCTTTAATAACAATTATTTTTGTAACTTCTTTAATCTCTAAAGATGTAGAAGTTTTCACCACTAAATTCACATTAAAAACCCCAGGTTTTGTGTATAAGTGAACAGGGTTTTGTTCTGTGGATGATGTATTGTCTCCAAAATTCCAATAAAAAGTAGCTTCACCAACATTTGCTGGCACAATGGAATTGTTTGTAAATGTTACGTTTGCAGGTGCAAGATCATCATTATCAATTGTAAAATCGAATAATGGAACTGTACTTGCAGGTGGCACAGGAAAATCGTTATCATTACAAGAATGAAACAATATGCCCACACAAATTATGGTAAATAGTATATATATTTTTTTCATCTTATGTTATTTAATTATTGCAATTCCTCTTGGACTTCCAAGACCTGTTTGTAAAACTTCAATATTTGAGCCATCTAAATCTGCACGATATAATTCTCCAGAATCTCTTCCAGAAAAATACAATTTGTTACTACTGTAATCTATCTCTATTCCATAAATTCTAGTTCCGTTTGTATTTACAGTTTGGATATTTGAACCATCTAAATTTGCCATTTTCAATTCACCTGCATTTTGATCATCAAAATAAATTTTAGCATTTACAGTATCAACCAAAATTGCATAACCGTAAACACCAGGCACAATAATTGAAGCATTTGAACCATCTAAATCTGCTTGATATAAATTTTCTGCATTTACATCATACGCATACATTTTGTTGTTTGCAACATCTAAAGAAATTGCTCTCCATTGAGCACCAGAAACTGTTAAAAATCCAATTTCTTGATTCGTTCCATCTAAATTTGCTTTTGACACATTTGCATCATCATCAACCCAAAAAAGTTTATTTCCTGCAACATCTAAAGCAATTGCATACGGATCACCAATATTGCTTACAATATTCTCTAAATTAGAACCATCTACATCCATTCTCCAAATTTTTCCATTTGGATAGGTATCAAAATCACTAAAATAAATTTTGTTATTTAAGTTGTCATACGCCATTCCAATACCTACTTTTCCAGCAATATCTAATACATCAGAAATTGCACCTGAAGTACCTAAATCTAATTTTTTAATTAAATCGTCTCCTAAATCCATAAAATATAATTCTCCAGGATTTACAGGAGCTTCATCAATTATAATTTGTTGTGTTGATAAATTTTCTCCATTTGCATTGCTTGTTGTTAAAGTTACTGTGTAAGTGCCTGCATTAGGATATGCAAACAAAGGGTTTTCTTCTGTTGATGTTGAATTTGCAGCATCACCAAAAGACCAAGAAAAAGTTTCTGCTCCTAAAGATGTACTTGTAAATTGTACAGGAATTGTTGCTTTTAAATCGTCTATATTTTCTACAGTAAAAGAACTTGCAGAAGTTACTGTAATCTCTAAATTAGAAATTGTAGAACCACCAGCACCTGTAGAGACTAAACTTACTAAAAAGCGTCCACTTTCTGAATACGATTTTTTAGGTGAAACTTGTTTTGAGGTTGTTCCATCTCCAAAACTCCATTTGTAAGCGGTTGCATTTTGTGAGTTGTTTGTAAATTGAATATCTTCTCCAATTGCTACTGTTGTTGCGCTTGCTGTAAATTCTGCTTGCGATTGTGGTGGTAAAGCTTCTTCATCATTACAAGAAAAAATTGTGATGGAAATAAAAGCTAAAACAAGGTATTTGAATAATTTAGTTTTCATATTGTGCGTTTTATAAATATATATTTTTAGTAACCAGGGTTTTGAACCATTCCTGGATTGTTGTTGGTTAAAATTTCATTTAAAGGAATTGGAAACAAAGTTTGATTTGCGTTTTTAACGTTTGGTAAAACTTCGATTGCTCTGTTTGTTCTAATCAAATCGAACCATCTATGGCCTTCAAAAGCGAACTCAAAACGTCTTTCGTTTTCTATGATTCTTAATAATCTAGAAATTGATGTTTCTGATGTTGCCCCTAAATTGGCTCTATTTCTAATTTTGTTGATATCCTCTCTAATTAATTGGTCGTTTGCAGCTGGCAAATTAGCTTCTGCTTCTGCTCTAATTAAATACATATCTGCTAATCTTAAAACGATTACATTATCTGCTCCTATACTTAAATCGTCGTATTTTATAGCGTAAGCACTTGTACCATCAAAAGCTAAACTTCCATTAAACCTTGCATCATTTGGTTGATAAGCAGCCAGTAAATCTGCAGATGGTTCTACTTCTCTTCGTCCATTTAAAGACGTTGGAAAATTGTATTCTGCAATTCTATTTCTTTCTAATTGAGAGAAAAAGATTTCGAAAATAGATTCTGGAGTTTCATCAGCAAAAACATCTCTATAATTATTTAATAAAGTATACCCTCCATTATCAATTACATCTGTTGCCATTTCTTTGGCTTTAGCATAATTTTTCTGATATAAATACACTCTTGCCAATAATGCTTTTGCTGCAAATTTAGAAGCTCTTGTTTTGTTGCTCGAATTCGTTAAATTATCTGCTGCAAAAGTTAAATCTGTAATGATTTGCGCATATACTTCATCTACTGTATTTCTTGGTGCATCTAAATTATCAACTCCAATTGTTGGTTCTAATTTAATAGGAACTCCACCAAAATAATTCAATAAATTAAAATGATTTAAAGCACGAATAAAATACAATTCAGCAAACGCTTTATTTTGTTCATCTTGCGTCATTTCTTCAATAATTGGTACTTTTTGAATTACATTGTTAGCAACGTTAATGCCATCATAAGCTAAAGACCAAATACCACCAACAGAACCATTTTCTGGTAAAATATTGTTGTTGTTTACCTCTGCATATACTGCTGCAGTTGCTGCTAAAGGATGTGAAAGATTATCAGCAGAAATATCTGAAAACAGATTGTAAGTTCTACCATAATAACTTAAACTTTGAAAAGATGCATACGCACCCAAAATACCTTTATCTATATCTTGTTTGGTTTTAAAAGCTTCACTTGCTTCTATAGAACTTTGTGGTTCTACATCTAAAACATCACAAGAAATTATTGCTGAAACTATACATAGTATTAGAATTATCTTTTTCATTATTTTAAAGTTTTAAGTTAACGCCTAACGTAAAAGTTCTGGCTTGTGGATAAGTAAAAAAGTCTGTACCAATTACAGAATTATCATTTCCTCTATAATTTACTTCTGGATCTAAACCTGTGTAATTTGTAAATGTAAATAGGTTTTGAATGCTCAAATACATTCTTAAACTAGAGAAATAATCTTTTTTTAATTTTGTGCCATCAACTGTATATCCTAATGTTACATTTTTAACTCTTAAATAAGAACCATCTTCTATAAATCTTGATGATACTCTTTTGTTTTGCACAGAAGCAACAGCATCTGTAGTTGCTCTTGGAATGTCTGTAATGTCTCCAGGATTTTGCCATCTTCTTGTTAGAGCTGCAATTTGATTATCTCCACCTTGTAAAGATTCTAAAAATAAACGTGATCCATGAAAAACATCATTTCCATAAGAACCTTGTAAAAATATTGCTAAATCAAAATTTTTGTAAGAAAAATTATTAGTTAAACCTCCAATAAAATCTGGATGAGGATTCCCAACAATTGTTCTGTCATCAGAAGTTATTTCGCCATCAAAATTAGTATCTGCATACACAATATCTCCTGTTGATGGATCTACTCCTAAAGATTCGAAACTGTAGAAAATTCCAATAGGTTGCCCTTCCATAATTCTGTTTCCTCCTCTTCCAATATCATCAATGGGTTGATTATTAAAAAGCTCTAAAACTTTATTTCGGTTTCCAGAAATATTAAATTGTGTGCTCCAAGTAAAATCATCTGTACTAATATTTTGGGTTGATAAAGACAATTCAATCCCTTTATTTTCAACTTTCCCTACATTTTCTGTAATTGAAGAAAAACCAGAACTTGTTGGTAAAGGTCTGCTTAATAATAAATCGTTGGTTTGTTTGTTGTAATAATCTGCTGTTAAAACAACTCTATCATCAAACAACCCTAAATTAATACCAATATTAAATTGTGCTGTACTTTCCCATTTTAAATCAGGATTTGGAATATTGCTAGGAAAAATTGCTGGCTGACCTCCATAAGAACTGTTTCCATATAATTCAGAAAACAAAAATGGACTAATATCATCATTACCAGTTAAACCATAACTTACTCTAAATTTTAAATCGGAAATTGCTTTTACATCTTTCAAAAATTCTTCTTGAGAAGCTCTCCAAGCTAAAGAAGCTGCTGGAAAAAAACCTGTTCTATTATTTGAACCAAACCTTGTAGACGTGTCAAAACGACCAGTAAGATTTAAAATATATTTATTGTCAAAATTGTAGTTTACCCTTCCAAAATAAGAACGAATTCCTGCATCTGATGCACTTGCACTAGCAGAAACAATAGTTGCTGCAGAGTTGATATATTCTAAATCATCATCTGCAAAATCTTGCCCACGAATAAAAGAAGAACGACTTTGAAATTTCTCAAAACTGTATCCTAATAATCCTTCTACTCTATGTTTGCCAAATCGTTTTTTATATTTTAATAAATTATTAGAAACAATGTTCATTACATTATTATACGTTTCAAAACCTAAACCATTAAATTTTGCACCTTGCACAGTTCTTGTAGATTCGTAGGCATGTTCTCTAAAATTCAAGAAATCTACTCCCCATTTTGAGGTAAACGTAAAATCATCAGAAATTTTATATTCTGCGTATACATTTGAGTTTGTTCTGTAAGAAAAATTCTCGTTAATTGCTTCATTTGCAATAGAAACTGCGTTTGCATAAGGGCCATTTTGGTTGTAACTTCCATCAGCATTAAAAACGGGGAAAATTGCAGGTGTAGAAATTCCATTTGGCAAAGGTCCTTGTAAAGTTTGGTCTCCTTCTACTCTATTCGTTTTAGAATAAGTTAATCCAATACTTGTCCCGATTTTTAAACGATTGTTAATTTGATGATCTACATTTATTCTTGCATTGGCTCTTTGATAATCTGTACCAATTAAAATACCTTCTTGATCAAAAAAGCTTCCACTCATAAAAAATTGTGTTTTTTCAGATCCTCCAGTTGTAGAAATTTCATAACTACTAATTGGAGCAGTTCTAAAAATTACATCTTGCCAATTTGTGTTTA
>Ga0115565_10001279_pt1 | contig 20943 bp, 16 predicted proteins | sample COGITO_mtgs_1105_FD_87199 | JGI IMG/M metagenome (GOLD analysis project Ga0115565, IMG submission 87199) | Pelagic marine microbial communities from North Sea - COGITO_mtgs_110530 | ecosystem: Environmental > Aquatic > Marine > Epipelagic | place: Germany:Helgoland, sampling site Kabeltonne... | reverse complement strand
TAACACCGCATCGATTGCTAACACCGCATCGATTGCTAACACCGCATCGATTGCTAACACCGCATCGATTGCTAACACCGCATCGATTGCTAACACCGCATCGATTGCTAACACCGCAGAATTTGGTTTTACCCTAATAGAGGTCTTAGTCGTCTTGGTCATTTTGGGTGTCATCAGTGCTGCCGTTGGCCCCAACCTTTTTAGTTTGATGTCAGCATACGAACGCCAGAATCAATTGAATGACTTAAGAGTTAGATTGGCTAGCTTGCCCATCGAGTCCAAGCTTACAAACACAGCAAAGGAGTTTTTTGGGCCGCGCGATCTCGGCATTGACATGCTCGGCGAATTCTCCCCCTCACTTATCGTTGGCGCTAACGGATTCTGCACGCCTACAAATTTGCAGGTCTACATAGATAACACCAAGTTGGAATATGCCATCCTAGCACCTTATTGCGAGTTGCAGAGAGCAAGTGAATGATGCGCATCATCAAACGTAGACTGATACTAAAACGCACATTCGGGTCTGACAATCACCAGCGAGGTTTTACCTTAATAGAAGCGCTGGTTGCCTTGGTCATTTTATCCGTAGTGATTGCTAACGTGGCGCAATGGATTGGAACAGCGCAAACAACAACCGCAAAAATACAGCAAGCTCATGAGTTACCTGAACTCTTTGCTCAAGTCTATCAACAGATAAAAAAAGAAGACTTAAAGAATGTTCAATCAGGTGAATATCGCCTATTAAATTACCGCATTGTTTGGCAAGCAATACCCGCACAACAAAGTCAAAATCTCTCTTACCGACGTCAACCTGCATGGAATGTGGTTTTGTTCGATGTCGAACTCCAATTTTTTAAAAACGGCCGCCAAGTAGCGTCGACAACAACACAAGTACTGGGTCAATGGTAATGGATACTCAAAGCGTCGCGCGATTAATGAGCGTCGCAGCATTTAAAAGCGTCTCGCCATTCAAGAGCGTAGCGCTGGGCAAGAGCGTTGCGTTAGGTAAGAGTGCAGCGTTAGGCAAAGATAAAAATGCCAAAGGCTTTACATTAGTGGAGGTACTGGTTGTGTTGGTGATTTTATCACTTACCAGTGCATTGCTGGTATCGGGATTATCGACGATTTGGAAAAGTTTTGAGAGTTTATCTAATAACCAGATAAAGCAAGTGAGTAATCTCGGTAATAGTTGGTTACGCCAAAGTGTTGAACAAGCCGTGATGTATCATCCTGATGAGCCTGTGTTTATGGGTAATGAATCAACGCTACGATTTATATCAGCAATGGCAATTGATGAACCTAATGGCAAGCCTGCTGCTATTGAATGGCAGTTAATATCAAACAATGGATATTCAGAATTGTGGTATCTCAATGTTCGCACGGGCAGTCAGTACAAGGTATTTACCTACACTGAAATAGCTCAATTTCAATATTTAGTATCAGGCCTGTGGCAATCAAATTACCAACCAAATGACGCTCAGTTGCCTCAAGCCATCGCGATTAGAGGTCAGCAGACAACGTTTGCTGTTGTGAGCCCCAATGGTCCACTCAAGGCAATTCCTCCGCCAGAGCTACTGATGTTTGGTGATTATGAGTATTAACAGTTATAGGCACTTGTATAAGCACTTGTATACGCGCTTATATAGAGACTTAAGCGCCAATGGGCACCCGCATCGGCGCAGCCGTGTTTGTGATCCAAGCGGAAAGCAAAGGCAAAGCGGCGTCGTGCTGTTAGCGGTGCTGGTACTGATGATCATAGTGACCATGCTGGTCTCAACCGCAAGTCAGCTACTCAACCGCAACATTGAGCTCGCTCAACGCGCCAAAATTAGCCTAGAAGATGCAGCAGCAGTGCGCGCAATGGCAGCAAAACTAAGTTACATACTGGCTGTGCAACGTCTAACGAATGCAGGCATCAGTGCTGGCACTAATATTCAGGCGTATGAAACTGACGAGGATGGTTTTTTCGTGCTAGAAACAACCGGTGACGAAATTCGCATTGATGGCTTTTGGTATTTTGATCAACAAACCAATGTCGAATATAAAATACAAAGCAATAGTGGCTTGATTGGTATTAATAGTCGGGACCAAATTTGGATCCGGAAATGGTTGGAAACCACAGACTTATCCATGTTGGCGGTGAATCAACTGCTTGACTCATTAGCAGATTATGCGGACGAGAACGATGATTTGCGAGCGGCGGGCGCCGAACGTGACCAAGACTATCCCCCCCTTAATTACTTATTACAACGGTGTGAGCAGCTTTACTCGGTAAAGCACTGGGGCTTATTTTTAGCCAAGCACCCTGCGTTTTTGGCTGATTGTTCTACTCGACGCACCGCCAGTTTAAACGTCAATACGATGCCCGTAGCGCTTTGGAATAGGTTGATGCCCACTAGCGTTGACAAGCTTAACGAGCAAAGAAACGCGGGCGTATGGTTTGCACGCAGTCAAGATGCAGTATTCGTGGAACCCAGTCTGCAGAATATTTCTGATGAATATTTTGCGGTAAAGGGTGAAGAAGGCTACAGGATTACGGTAAGACGCAATAACACGGTCGTCACTCATAGCTTAGAGATAGGCACAGGTGGGGGGCAGCCAGTAATAGAGTTGTAATGTGGGTTATTTCGCGGTGACGTTGTTATGCGCGGGCTATCGTTTTTCACTTCGCCGTCATTGTTCTAAATTATTAACGATTTTTTGAGTAAAAGAGCGCAACATCATCTAAAAATATTGTTGTAACAAAAAATAAAATTAATTAATGTATGCGTTTGAATACGTAAGATTAATTAGCAATACTAAAACCTGCTCAAGTTATCAAAACAGCTTGCAAACCCTGTGATTCCTGTGTATACATACACCGATGACTTTTTTTGTGGCCTGCCACAAGTAAAGTAATCGAACTTTATTTAATCTGAATTGGGCGTTTTTACATGATTTTAATCAATAGAACATATGCTTAATCAGAAAAAAAGTTTGAATACCTAATTCTGGTGATGTACCTTATAGAGGATGTCTGGTGCAACTTGTCATCCAGAATACCATGTTGGCTGTGCGCCACGACAAACTAAAACTAAACAACACTCTCAGGAGTTTTTAATGCTAAACAAAAAATTACTAGTCGCTACAATTGCTGCCGTTTTTGCTACATCAGCAACAGCAGCAATCGACACAAACACAACTACTGCTGCTGACGTTGGTACAGTAAAATTCGCTAACGAAGCGATTCCAACGCTAACAGACGGTGCTTTTGAACTAACTAACCTTAACAATGCGCTTGATATCGAAGCACAGATTGGTTTCTCTATTCCTGCTAACGCAACTCGTTACGCTCGCATAGATTTGGCTAACGGTGAGTTCTCTGCAACTCCTGCGATCACAGGTGCTGGCTTTACTTCATCAATTGCTCAAGGCGGAAACGGTTCATCTTCTGTTATCTTTTTAATCACTGCGGGTGGCTTAGATGTTGCAGAAACTGTTGTTGCAACTGTTGCTGCTGCGACATTTGACGTAATGCCAGCGGGTGCTTTAAGCGTGACTTACGGTTTGTACGAAACTGCTGGTGCAGCAGTTGCTAAATCAACGCCATTAGCTTCTTCTAGCGCGACAATGGTTACTTATGCAAACGCAAATACTGGTAAATTGACTGGCGCTGAAAAAGCAACTGCTACAGTAGCTTCTCAGTTCACAGCTTTCTCAACGGTTGCTGCTGATGGCGCAGACACTACTGATACAGCTACGGTTGCATCTGTATTACGTTTGACTCCAAACGCTTCTGTTGTAGACGGTGATTTCATCGGTCCAACTGGTGCTGATTATACTGACGCAATGTTGTTCGGTGCTGCTTCTCAAGACGTTACATTCACTGGTAAGTTCGGTTTTGGTGATTGGTCTCTAGACGCTCCTTCATGCGGAAATGGTCAAAATGCTGTTGTAATCAATGACGCTAAAACGTCTGCGACGGCTGATGTTGTTGTTAACACTGACGAATTGTTACTATGTGTAACAGTTGACGGTGAAGAAGCAATTGAAAAAGGTTCATACAGCGTAATGATTGAGAAGCCATTAACTTCTGTTTCTGACGCGGGTTCAATCGTATTTGATACTACTTCAGTCACGATTCCATACCTAACGACGTTTGCTGATTATAACCAACGTGTTTATATCAGAAACGATAGCTCTGTAGCAGCAAGCTACACAACTTCATTTGTAAGTGAAGCTGGTGTAACTGCGGTTGCTGGTTCTGCTGCAACGGGTTCTGTTCCTGCTAACTCTTTGATCGCGATTAAGGCATCTGACTTAGTGACGCTTACGGGTAAGACTCGTACATCTGCTGTTATCGAAATCGAAGCAACAGCGGTTAACGTAACAGCAACAACTCAGACAGTTAACTTGTCTGACAAGTCTACTGATACTGTTAAACTAGACGTTCAATAGTAACTAGTTTATACATTGAAATTTGAAAGCCCCCTTTTGGGGGCTTTTTGCTATTTGGAGATTAAGATTTGAAGTATTTGTTAGTTGGGCTTTGTGTGTACCTTTGTTTTTTTTCTGCTGCTGTAAATGCAGTGATCAATTTAGATGATGATGCGCCTGCGCTAGTATACGCATCAGAAAACTTGGGTAATACAAAAACTGGGCTAGAGGTTTCTGCATCTTCAGACCAATTGAACATTGCGACAAAATTTGGATTTAGCCCTACTGGCAATGGTTTTTATGTTCGATACGATTGGAGCAATGCCCGGTTTAACGCGACGGTCAGTATTGCAAATAGCGTCGATTTCTCATCAAGCCTGGTGTCTGGCGGTAACCAAGGTGATCAATTTGCTTTGTTTTTAATCAATGGTAACGCTACAGTGTCACAGGACACAGTAATTCAATTAGTACTCGATAGTGTCGAGGTTGCTAACGTAGATCGGCAAATAAGTATGACATACACGCTGTACGAAAATGCGACAGATGCGGTCAACAAAGTATCTGCGATTGTCAGCAAACAGCAGCAGGTGTTGCGTTTTCAAGCTGGTTTAATAAATGAGTATGTCACAGGGCATGAGGTATATGCGGATATTCTGACCGGTTTTACCCAATTTGAGGACTCATTTAGAAGCCCCAGCACGTTTACACTAGGCGATAGCGCCAGAGAATTAGCGTCGATTGGTAAGTTTACCCCTTTGGTGTCAGCAGGTAATTTGTTGAACATCAGCTCGTCCAATCCTATTTCAAGTTTTGCAGAGTTATTAGTCGGTCAAGATGTGGCAACGTTAACGGCAAGCATCAGCGGCAACTTCGAGCAGTCTAAGGTTTTTTTGAGTCAAGACGATAATTGTGCAACTGAAGGTGTCGTTCTAACCAATACTGACGTTGCTTTACAGAGTCTGATTGATTATCCCGTGCTATGTGCGCGAATTTTGACTAACCAAATAATTCAACCTTCGAGATACTTATTGGATATCGGCTTAGGACTAAGTCCCCAGATCTTAGGCGAAATAGAATACAACTCTGCTAGGATAGATTTACCGTATATGACGACTTTTAGCGAATATCGCCAACGTTTGTTTATCGTAAATCATACAGAATCACCCATCAGGTATTACACTACTGTCACCACCGAACTCGGAGAGACAATTGTCACTTTATCGGATCGAGCGACCGGCACACTCGAACCACAAAAGACCTTTAAAATTAACACCAGTGATTTGTTTTCTTTAGATGCCGGCACCGTAACGCGTGCAAGCGCTAGAATTTATGTAGATGCACGCAAAACAGACGTCTCCGCAGCCATTCAAATATTGTCGGTTGGCAGCAGCCAACCGCCGTTGACCAACGTTTTAGAAGTAAAAGAGCGCTAGTGCTTTGACAGCACAAAGACTAGGCGGTTTAATCACCGGGGTCCCGCGCTCCGGCACAACCTTGTGTTGTCATGTACTCAATCAACAAAGCAATGTGGTGGCTTTGCACGAACCGATTAATCCAGGTGGGTTAGCAATTAATGCTGAAAATGCACTCGAACTTTTGTCCAACAAGTACGTAGACTTTGCCAAATCTATTTATGAAGGCACCGCATTTGAGCATGGCAACGATTCAGGTTTAGATATTGATAATCCGGTAGGTTTGGGTATTGTTGATGGCAAACGCGCCGTGACGGCAAAGCGCGGACAAATAGTAGTGACAAAATATATCGGTAAAGATATTCAGTTATTTGTTAAACAAAATGCCTTATTTACGGCATATTTGGAGCGCTTGACGCCGCAATTTTCTATTACATGTATTGTACGAAATCCTGTCGATGTCCTGTTATCATGGTGGACTGTTGACCTGCCAGTTTCACGAGGGCGCTTACCGGCTGGCGAGAAAAACGATGCACATCTTAAACAGGCGTTGGCTCAGCAAAATGAAGAACTCAGCAGGCAGTTAACGATTTATCAATGGTTTTTGGCGAAGTATGCCTGCAATAATGTGTCGGTTGTGCGCTACGAGGATATAATTGCGACCAACGGCGCGGCTCTTTTTAAAGCAGCAGGCGTGCAACAGACGCTGCCGTTAGCCCTTGCGAACAAGGTGCGCCAGTATTCACCGCAGATCATTGAGCGCTTACAAAAGGTTCGCTCGAGATTAATTGAAATCGATTGTAAGGGGCTGTATAGCAAAGAGCAGATCGCCAAACGTATTGATGGTCTGATAAACTAATAAACAATATGCACTTCTTGTAGAGTAGCAGTCAGTTAATAATGTCTCATAATTACGCGTTGCCATTTTATCTATGTACCGGCTTTCACAGAAGCGGGACATCATTGCTTGCACAAACCCTAAGTGCTAACGGTATGCAGATGGGTAACGAATTGATGGGAGCGACCTTTAGCAACCCACTGGGACATGTTGAAGATATGCCTATTGTGTGCTTACATGACAAGCTGTATAGCCTCAACGGTTGCGACTGGCGTTATCACGACAGCTGCGCTTTGATAAAGCCAGTGTGGGTATCAAACTATATCCATACCTATATTCAAGATAGACAGTCGACCAGTCCAAGCCCTTTGACTTTGAATGGCGTAAAAGATCCGCGCGCAGTGCATTTTCTAAAAGATTGGCAAACAGCCGGTCAAGAAAACATCCGTTATATATTTATCTATCGTCACTGGCGCGACGCGTGTTTTTCACTGCTTAATCGCCACGCCCGCCATTTGCTCAACAATGCTCATGACATTCAGCGCAACGCGCTCAACGTAAGCTTTTGGCAGCAGGCAAGTTTGGCATTTGATATGTGGCATAGTGCAAACAGCCGTATTTTGGAGTTTTATCAAACCCACCCTGACCAGTGTATTCTGCTCGCACAAGAGGCCTTAGCTTTTTGCAATGACGTGCCTGATACGGTCGCTGACAAAATTGGCTTAAGTGCTGATATCTTTAAACTGCAAACATATAAATCTGAGTTAATGTCCCAAAGGCCACTTGCAGACGTTTTTGATGTGTTAGACGCCAAAAAAAGTTTTGAGATGGATAAGCTATACGATGAATTACAGGCATTTGCAGACTATCCCGTCACTAGCAAAACTGCTATGACCATGAAAGAGTCGCATAAAGGCCACTTTCAGACGTCGCTTAACCAACAGCCGGTTCTGTCCAGTGAGCCGCAGACGTCGTTTCAAACTCAATTGTCAGATTGGCTTAACGCTCAATTAGCGCGCAAGTTCAGCGCTGCTGCTGGGCAGGAGGTTGTTCACGAGCAGAAAGTTATTAACATTTTTGAACATTCAAAATTTGATTTTACGCAGTTGAATTGGGCTGAGTACAGCGGGGCACTGCTAAGAGTGCCTGTGGCCAAAATCGGGCCCGTGCCGTTTCATACTGTACTTTGCCAAGATTCGTTACAGCACTCACTGCATGCTGACTACTTTGCGGTGGCAAAACTAGCCCACAAGCAAGGGCTATGGTTAATCTCTAAGCTGCTCAAAATAAGAGCAATGATCACGCACTCCTTGGCTTCGAAAGATAGTCCAAAATCGATGCTAAACCCTTGGCAATTATCTATGTGGACACTATTTTGTCAGGCGCAACCAGATGCGCTTAATGAGTCTTGGATATGCCGGTCAGACAAGGAACTAGATCGGGTTAATCCTTTTTCGCTGAGAACAGCAAGTGAATTGCCAGAGCGCTATCAAGATGTGGTGCAAGACGATATTCTTTGCAGCGGTGCAACGCTATCGGAACTAACGTCCCTTGAGATCATTAAGTTGTCACCCGATCATGAACATTACGAGCGGTCGATCTCTGCTTGGCTATTGCTTAACGAATGCGAAACAGCAGAAGCATATTGCAATCTTGCGCAGCACGCTCGACACCATATTCATATCGCCGAGTTTTGTCTATTAAAGGCCCTCAGAATAGCGAGTCAAAAAGAAAATGAAAATAAGGAAAGGCGCGAGCTAGCAAAGGTCTTAGGCGAATTAGCTTTGCATTATGCGGTGCAAAAGATGCGCGAGTACTCCCAATCGTGTTTGACTGCTCTGAGCAGCATATCTATGCAAGACCATGATCGGGTGCTCTCGGCCTTACCAAAACCCGCTGTACCCATACGTCCTGCAGCAGGACTTAAACATCGATTCGCGCTATTGCCGCATTCATTACCTTACGATCAAATAATATCGATCGGGTATGCGAACCCCTCTTTAGGGAATCAATATGATTTATTTAATCGACGAATATGCTTATTAGCGAAAGACAATATTGAGTGGCTGCACGCGGGTGTTGAAGGCCTCAATCAATCAACTGCTCGTAGTCTCGTTGCGTGCATTAGCAAACATTGGGAAAAGGTGTTTCCAAGGTCAATATTAGGCTATATTTTTGATTTGGAAGACCATAAGTTTGACATCAAACATGCACAACAAAGTGCTCGACAACTTTGCTTAAAGCATGCGCCATGTATCTTGGTGGATGTAAATGATGTCGATAGCTTTGCGGCCTTTTGTGAATTGTATGCCTTGCTTCAGCTAAACAATCAAGATGCTATTTTCACTCTATTTGTCTATGTAAATCGCCACGTCGCACAAAATCCAAAGCTTATGTCACGCTGCGTCGAACTAGCGCAAAGTCTGCAAGCGACTATCATTGACATTGACATTGACATTGACATTGCCAGTGCCAGTGCCAGTGCCTCTGCGAGTGATGCCGCATCCACAATGCAAACACACAACCAGCAAGGGCTATCACAGCAGTTGTCATCACATTTAATTGGCGTGCAATTAGCATTGCAAGCCTTTAATCAATTTACGCAGGTAAACGATGACATAAGCAACGAGCATTATATTGGTTTAATCGACTGCTCAACCAGTGCAGGTCATCAAGACCGCAGTCATCAAGTGCTTGCATGGTATTCAATGCTTGGCTTCGAATTTGGTGGCGATTTGAGTCGCACTTTGAGCCAAACGTTAAACGAGGATACTGCTAAACCCGATATGCCTGTATTAATATTACCGAGTTACCATCCTTCCGTCATTTGGTCGATTCAGGACAAGCCACCATTTTATCCATTAAATAATATGCTGTGGATAACGAACACATGCGCACAGGATATGTTGTCGATAAAAGCGCTAAATAAGCAACAATTGAACACATTATTTTTAAATAGAGTCAAACAACGGTATCCTGAGGTCACCACGCATCTTGTTTTTATGCATCAACTTTTGAGGTCTTACTTTTTGTGAGTGACACAACTAAATACAAACGCTCGATTGACTCACTAAAATCAGTGTTTGCAGGGACAAATAAAGAAGCCAAAGTATCTAAGGTTAAACTTGTTGCGATCGCCAAAGATGAAGCAGCATATTTGCCTGAATGGATTTATCATCATTTAGAATCTGGTTTTGACAGCATTGACGTTTATATCAATCGTACGCAAGATAACAGTGCTGAGGTGATGCGCAAAATTGAAGCTGAATATCCACAGGTGACTCATCACTTTGCTGATTGGATTGATACGTGTGGCGCCGTTGCGGCCAAACGCATGCAGTTTATAATTTATGCAAAAGCCCTGCATGAGTGTCAGCAAAGTGATGAATTCAGTCATATTTGTTTGTTGGATGTGGATGAGTTTTGGATTCACCAAAAGTCGTTAGACATCAAAACGTATATCGAACAAACGGGTCCCAGCAAGGTTATATTTTTGCAATGGTTAGTGGATCATCCCTGTGACACTGCGTTCACAACGCTGCAGTCAAAGTTTGCTGGTAAGGGTTCAATACTGGGCAAGTGTATACTGCCTGTTGCAACTAACGTGACCTTTATGAAGCTGCATATTCCAGAATTTGGTCGCGGCACAAAAGTGGTGTTAGCTAACGGCAAAAAATTTGTTGCAAATGATACCGCAGACCAAGCTATAGCAAAAAACCATGCGGGTATACTCGATAGCTTTGTTTTTCACCGTGCCCATAGAAGCGAAAAAGAATATGTATCGCTAACATTGCGAGGCCGCGCTAGCAGCGACTTTCCATTTAAAGAAAATAGAAACGGATTACCAGACAAATCTGAGGGCTATCAAGATTTTTCAATTGCCAACCCCCTGTATCAGTCAAGGGAGGCCAATTTATCAGCGTTTATTGAGCAGTGCGGATTGGCCGACGATCTAAAAACAGCGCAAGCGTTCGTGCTAAAAAGGTATTCCAGCGCAATATCTCAACTACCTGCTGTCTTAGCTAGTCACTACGAGATGGTCAAAAAAATATTTATTCGAGTGAGCGACAAAGCGGTGCTTGATGTGTTTAAAGCGCATCGCGCTAGTCTCGCGCGTGGTCATGAGAACGACGCTGATTTTATGCGTGATCTGGCGCGAGATGCAGTTCACCAAGATATTGATGAGGGCATTTATTATATTGAGCGCGCGCTTGAAGTAAGGCCAAAAGGGCCGTTGATCATTAAATTACGAGAAAAGTTTTTAGCACAAAAAGCGCTGCTTCAACTTGAGATGCACAATCAGGAAGCCAATAAAAGTCTGAAAGATATCAATACTGCGAGTAAAAACGTAAATGGCTAAATTTTGTATTGCGTCACCGCACAAAGATGAAATGTGGTACGACTATCGCCTGTACATCAATTTGCGCAACACCTTAGAAAAAATGGGTCACACATACCAAGCAGGTTCCAAGAACAGAATATACTTCTTGGGCGGACCACAACGCCTGCATTATCCGACCGTGGGTAAATTTGATAATGATGCTAATAATATCGCGCTGATTTATTGTCATGCGCAAAAATTACAGCGCATCAATTTATTTGATCATGTGTTTGTGCCCAGCCAGCAGGTGAAAGATTACTTTGTAAAGAAAAAATGGAAAGAGAGATTCACGTCAAGGACGCAACGAAAATTTACGACGCGCCGCGAGATTGAAATTATTCGACCTTTTTCGTCATTGTCTCCAACTGACCAAAAGCAACAAAAATTTGTCTGTGATATTGCTTTTATGGGCACTCCTAGAGTGCGTCCTATTGTTGAAGCGGTTTTGAGTATCGTAGAAAAACACAAGCTGGATCTTAAAATAATCGGTCCATCATGGGGCGCTTATCCTGGTAATCCAGCGGCTAAAAAATACTGCATAGCGAAAAGTCTGCCTTACGAAGATATACCTTTGCTAGCAAACAGCGCGAAAATACACTTAAATGACCATCATCATTCCATGAATCAGTTTGCCGCCGTCAGCCATAAGTATGTGGATATGATCAGCGCGGGTGGTTTTGTAATTTGTGATAATAATCAAGATGCAAAGAAATATTATCAGGGAGAAACATTTACAGATGAAGCATCACTCGAAGATTTGATTTTGCATTATTTAGGTGATGATGAAGCTCGCAAACAAAAGCAACTTGAGCAATATCAGATTGTAAAGCAACAAACGACGATTCAAGCGGCGCACTGTTTGGCGCGTTACTTTTTAGTGTGATAACGCTGCGCATGCTTGATTACTTTCAAGCAGCTTTTTCGTGACTCATTGTGCCACCAAAAATACAGGTTGGCGTAGAGTTTTGCGGCTGCATAGGCGCTTTTTTGCAAAGGTTTAAGCACTTGTCGCTCGCTTTCAAAAACGCTTTGCTGTGGGATATCTTGATCTTGAATCGACAAAAACTTGAACACAGATGACATTGTGCCCTGGTGGTTTTCTCGAAGGTCCTCGTTAAATAGGACTAAGACCTGTTTATGCGGTACGATCTTATATAGTGTTTGCAATTGTTTGCTGTACAAACCTCGTCGCAGATAGCTTTGCGTCCTTCTCGCAGAATTAAACTGCCAACTATTACTGAGCTTTAACCGCTTTGACTCTAGTATAAACGCTAGCAAAGGATTGAGAGTCTCTTCCAATCGGCCTTTGCTCATATTGTAGTGACTGATCGCGCGCTGCACAGGATCGCGCAGCAGGACGATAAATTTGGCCTGTGGATTATAGTTGAAACAATGTGTTAGAAACTGCGTGTCAAACATAGTGATAGGCGTTGCGTCGCAGCATACGGTTTGGTTTTGGTAATCATTCAGGACTTGCTCAAACCTCTTATTAGCCCAATGCATTTTGGTATTTGATTTTAAAAACAGTGGGTTATCGAATACGTGGGCTTCTTTACCTTTCACCACAAACGCGTCGGAATGTTGATCGATAAAATGCGCCAGTGCACTTGTGCCTGATTTTTGAGCGCCTATGATATGTAGGTTAATCACACTGCGTTGTCCCATTATTGATGTTCAGGTGGTTTTTGTTTAGCTGTCGCTTGTAAGTGCGTTACAATTTTAACTTTGATTAGGGTTACTGTTAGGCTATTGTCAACCTATAGTCTACAAGCATAACATTTAGTAAAAAAGGCTAACAGTGAAGAGTATATGTTTTCATCGTAAATATTATGGCTACACTGGCGGCCATCAAAAAGTGCGAGATTATTTGCAGCATACTGCGGGTCAGAATGATTACAAAGCTTCATTGTTTTTAGATAATCAAGCAAACACCGAGCATGATTTATTCGACGCTATCGAGCATGTCCACTATCAACAAGAATATGATCCAATAGCAGCTGATATTGTGTTTTTGGCCGGTATGGATTGGGATGCGTACTTACCTTTTTTAGACCCTACGCAAATCAAAATAAATTTAATTCAGCATGTTCGCCATGGTGATGCTAACCATCCTTTGAATCGTTTTTTACAATATAGAGCAATCAGGTTATGCGTATCTGATGCGGTAAAAGACGCGATTCAAGAACAAGCCAACGGCCCATGTATCACTGTAAAAATGGGCCATCAAATAGATGGGAATGTACACGTGCGCGAGCTGTCGAGTGAGCACATCGATTTGTATATTTTGGCAAACAAACAACCAAAGCTCGGGGAAACAGTTCGTCATTGGGCTGAGAGAAAAGGTATGAACGTTGTTTGTCATAATTATACGGTGCCCAAGCAGCATGTCTTACACAATATGAAACGAGCGACGATAACATTGGCTTTGCCCAACAAGACAGAGGGATTCTATTTGCCTGGCATAGAGGCAATGGCGCTATCACGAGTGGTGGTCGTGCCGGATTGTATAGCAAATCGTGAGTACATGCAGCGGGGCGCTAACGCAATTATGGTCAATTACGATTTGACATCGATTAAGAAGGGAATAGATGATGCTATGGTGTTAAATAAATCGACTATAGCGTTACTGAGTCGTTTTCGTGGGCGCAAAATAGCCAATCAGTATCAATTGCAGCGAGAACGTCACGCATTTTTGCAAGTCCTTAAAAATATTAAAGATTTGTACTAAAAAAAAACCGCAATTGCCGCCTTTTTTTTTCACCAATTTTGGGCGCTGTGATAAACTCTGTGCGAACCTAAAGATAAACCAACACAACGGTAAACTAGATGTCAATTGAGCAAACTAGCCTAGAAGATTTTGGCTACCAATTCTTGGGTCCTATTTGCACGCACTATTTTCAAGCGTTAGAAGGTATGTTAAAAAATAAGCAATCTTCAAAGCTATTGTTTTTAGCACGAGAAGGATATTTTTTTCGTAAAGCGTATTCTGCGCTAGTCGAACGCAATCTCATTCAATCTGCGCCTTTTGATTATCTGTTTGCGTCACGCACTTTCTTGTTCAGAATTTCAATTGCAGACGAGGAAACATGGCCACTGAGTTTGGGCAACAAGTTTACCGGTTCCCTAAAAAAATTATTGGTCTCTAGGTTCGGGTTTAGCAGCGAAGTATTGCAAGATTTATTTGATGAAATTCAACTTGAGACGACCTACGAATTACCCGCAGATATTGATGATGTTTCAGCGCTTCTGCAAGCAAATTTGGACGCGCTACGCGCGCTAGTCACAAGAAGCCGAAGTGACTATATAGACTACTTGCGTCAGTTAGACCTGAGTAGTTTTGAAAGGCTTGTTATGGTTGATGTTGGTTATTCGGGAACGATTCAAAAGTTACTGACGCGCCTGCTAAGTATAGATACTCATGGTTTGTATTTCATCACTACCGCGCAAGGTACGGTCAAAGCAGGCAACGGTATGGCAACGTTTGTACCCGTTTTTAAGGACGATGTTAAAATGGGAGATGGCTATTACATGTTGGATCGGTCGTTATTTTTAGAGTCTTTGCTGACAGCGCCGAACGGTCAATTTATCGATATCAAAAAATCTTATCTGCCACACGATGGGTCACAAGATTTCGATGATGATATCGACCAGCAATATCACTTCTTCTATGGCCGACATTCTTACGCGCAGGATCATTTTATGGCGCTTGAGGCTCTGTTTAATGGTGCTGTTCAAGCGATTGTCGAAAACTTTCATCATGGCGTTATTTATTCAGTTGACGAAATAGAAACCTTGTTCGAGCGCTACACCAAGTCACGCTCAACTATTCCCAGTGCGGTCTGGCCATTGTTTGAACTGGATGACGCCATATCGGGCAATGCAAACGTGAGTCCTATGCAGTTGTTTAAAATATGAAATTATTTAATAAATTTAAAAAGCGCCCAGTTTTGCAAGAACGAGAGCAACCCTTGAGTGAATTTGAACGTCATCTAGAAAGCGCAAAAGCGTTAGGTCTATTTGACTTAGACTACTACCAAGCGCATTGCGGTGAATTTGTGTCAGAACAAGAAGCGTTTGCTGATTACTTAGAAAAGTCATGCTTTTCTAACGTTAATCCTTCTGCAAATTTCGATACAGAAGCCTACATGCGCAGCAACTTAGACGTCTACCATGAGGGCGGTAGCCCCTTGCTGCATTACATCTATCATGGCAGAGCGGATGGACGTCGCCGCTTTAATGCGATTCAACGCTGGCAGCCTAAGACCTCATTAGTCGCAAATGAGACGAAAACATGGCAAGAGCAGTCGATCGCTATTTGTTTGCATATTTATTATCCTGATTTCATTCAAAAATTTGCGCAGTGTTTGGCAAAATTTCCAAGTCAAATTGATGTGTTTGTCACCTGTGCCACTGCTGAAATAAAAGACGACGCGCATGCTGCTTTTGCAGAGATAGACACGGTGGATAATGTTTTCACTGCCGTCGTTCCCAATCGCGGGCGTAATTTTGGGCCATTTTTAGTCGAATTTTCACAGCAGTTGCTTGAGTATGATCTGATGTGTCATATGCACTCAAAAAAGTCCCTCTATTCAGGACGTGAGCAAACTCAATGGTTTGATTATCTAAACCAATACTTATTCAAAGACACGCATGTCATGTCGTGTCTACTAAGGCTCTTTGACGAGCATCAAGATCTAGGGATGTATTACCCAACATCATTTTGGATGATGCCGGGCTGGGTCAATCATTGGACAGTTAATCGCCGCTTTGCGCAAACGATGTCAAATGATTGGGATATCAGCATTAAAGATGATTTTGTTAGCTATCCGGTGGGGGGTATGTTCTGGGCAAGGCCGTCGGCAATCAAGCAGCTTTTAGAGCGCAATTATAGTTACGATGACTTTCCACAAGAGCCTCTGCCTAATGACGGATCTGAACTCCATGCCTTGGAACGAATGATCGGTCTTTTAGTGGAAAAAAACGAATATCAGCAGTTCTTTTATCATCCGCCAAGCGCAAAGTTTACCGTCGACAAAAGCTACCGTTTTATCAATTACTATAAACCACCTGCACAATTCCTAAACGAACTGAAAAACTTTGATATTGTTTCGTTTGATGTATTTGATACCGTTTTATGTCGACAGTATTTAGCACCTGATTATGCAAAATATAAAGTCGGAGAGTATTTGGTTGAACTAGAAATTGTAACGAGTCCTGCTGCATTTATAGTGATACGAAACCGCGCTGAAGCCGAGTTGCGTATTCGCAATCAACATGTCGGCGATGTCTCCATCATTGATGTTTACCAGCATCTATCGACGATGCTGGATTGTGACCCAGAGCAAACGGCTGAGTGGATGGCGATGGAATTTGATTTCGATATGTCTATGATCGAAGCAAAAACCCAAATAGTCAGTCTTATCCATCAATTGTCTGATTTAGGTAGACAAATTTGGTTTATATCGGACACCTACTACACAAAAAATCAAATGCTTGAACTATTGCGCCACGTCGGTATCTCAATTGACTATCGTCTGTTCATTTCTAGTGATCTACAAAAGCGCAAAGATAATGGCCAAATGTGGCTGCATATTCAAGGCTTGGTTGGTGACCTAGATAGCTCGTTCATTCACGTGGGCGACAATGTGCATTCAGATGCGCAACTATGCGGAGATTATGGTCTGACCAATATGCACATTTTGCATCCAAAAGATAAATGGCTTGCAGCAGGGCTGCCTTTTAATCCGCTCTGTGAGAATTCAATTATTAAATATGATGTAAACAAATGGGGCGGTTTGATGTCGCGTTTTGGCCGTTATCCTTTTTTTGGAAATTAGAGCAATATGAGAAAACTGTTTATTCATGTTGGGCCTCATAAAACAGGCACGACGGCTATACAAAAATTTATGCTAGACAACCACGCGGTGTTATTCGCAAATGGTTTGGTTTATCCCAAGCGATATCTACAAATATTTGGTCACCATAAGTTTAGAGAAAAAATCGTAAATAAGAACGTTAGCGCTCAAGATATGGAATTCTTTGGCCTACAAACGCATAATTATTTACTCTCCAGCGAAGACTTTATTTCCTTATCCAAGCAAGACTTTGAGTATATCAAACAACAGTTTAGTGATTTCGAAGTGCACGTTATCTTTTCGTGGAGACGCGCGTCAAACAAAATGTATTCGATTTGGCAAGAAGTGATAAAGCATGGCGACTGGGTTGATTTCTTCGCTTATTATCACAATCACATCGCAAAGCCAGGCAGCAGCCAAATGCTCTCTCCGGATTTAAAAATCTCGACCTTAGCGCAAGTATTTGGGCGCAAGAATATTCACATCATCGACTACGAAGCCAGTCAAAAAAACAACGCATTGTTTAGTGATTATTTAAAAACACTAGGCTTGAGTTTTGACGATAAGTACAATATAAAAATTGACGAAAATGCCAAAAACGAATCAATGCCCGTGCAAGACATCGAAATTATTCGAGCGCTAAATTTGATTTTTAACCAGCAATATCAAATCAAAGGTGCAGCGGTTAGAAATGCATTTAAGCAGCATTTTGATGGACTCAGCAAAGATCTAATCGCGCAATTGCACAAGATAATCAGTGACAACTTGCTTGCCTTAAACGTCGGTAACTATTTTATTGACGTTAGAGCTGAAAAAATAATGAACGAGCGGTTTTCTGCTAATTTAGTCAATTATCAACCGTACACTGATAACAAAACCGTTCAAATTGCGAGTTCTGAATGGTTACTCAACCAGCACGCCCAAACGGCTTTGAACGAACTCGCAAAACAGTTGTATCAATTAGCGTTTGCACAGCAATAGCAAACGTTGTAAACATTTTAAGTAGGAGCAAGGGTGTTTTTATTTTGTCATATTCCAAAAACCGCGGGCACTAGTCTAAGGGTATCGTTAGAGCAAGATACGTCTCGCGTTCTATTAAATGACTATGGCGTGGACAACCAGCAGACTTCCTTAGCGATTTTAAAACATCAATATGCACTTCCTAGCGCCTTTGGGAAAGACGTGGAGGCCGTTCGTAACATTGAAGCGTTAAACGCATTACAGCCATTTGGAATTTATGGTCATGTGCCGGTGCAACGATATTTATCGCTGGTCGAATTAGATAAAGTTGTAAGCTTTGTAAGAGAACCTATCAGTCGTATTATTTCGGAATATCGCCATGTTGTTAGAATTAACAAATATAAACATGACCTGCTGACGTTCGCTAATCAAAAACGTTTGATAAATTCTATGAGTAAGTTTCTTAATGGGGCGCCTTGGCCAATGTTCGGTTTTATTGGCTTGAGTGAACAATATACTGACTCGCTCAAGCTGATAAATCGTAAATATGATCTGCATCTTAGCGAACGTTCTGAAAATATGGCGCCGTCCAAAAGCGTAGCGCAGATAAGCGAACAAGCGTTAGAAATGCTCAATCAGCTAAATCAAAAAGACATAAAATTGTACAATGATATTGCACAACAGTTTGCATGGCGCGTGCGCCTAAACGATTCTGACCCATGCTCAAGCTTTGTACATGGGGGATACTCATACAATTCTAAGTCAGACGCACTTAATGGATTTGCCTACGTCGCTTCTGATGATTTAAAAGTGGGTATCGAAGTGCGACACACTTCAGGGCAAAGTACATATATGTCAGCCGATCGCAGCTTTGGCTTAGGCCGTCGATTTAACATAAAGCAAGATGGTAAGATTGGCTTTGCCATGCCTCTAAAAGGCAGATCGCCGAACGAGTTTTCGTTATTTGTAAAATCCACACAGCAACCGCTGCCGTTTTTATCACTGTAGAGAGCTTACAAGGTATGTCAAAAGCTGTTAGCCAAAACTCACTAAACTTGCCCTTTCTTGCGTGTATTATCCATACCAAGCTAGCGCTTCGAAGTTTCGTCATGGTGCCGATCTCAATGCTATTGTTCGCATGCGGCGGCGAATCCGTGTCCACTGTCGACGAGGTTGAAATTCTACCGCCTAATAACTCCGTAAATGCTGCACCGAATGTGATTGTTTTTTTTACGGATGACCAAGGTTGGTCAGACGTTGGCTACCACGGCGCCGCGAGTGACGTCAAAACACCGAACATAGACGCATTAGCTCAGTCAGGCGTAAGATTTAGTAACGGATACATAACGGCGCCTCAGTGCAGTCCGTCCCGTGCAGCAATGCACACTGGAATCTATCAACAGCGCTTTGGCATGGATGACAATAAGTTTGTGCCGATGCCTTTAGGGGTAACCAGTGTTGCAGAGCGGTTTAAAAAAATTGGTTACAAAACGGGAATGGTTGGAAAATGGCATTTGGACATTAGCCGCCTGTCGTTTGAATGGCTAAGCAATAATTATCCGGAGATAAACCCAATAGGCTTTAGCTCAGACCAAATTCCGTTCGATGTAAGAACACAGTATTTTGCAAGCGCACGTGGGTATCAATATGTCTTCACAGGCAACATTACGCGCTTTTGGCGCAATTTTGATGTAAGTGGTAGTGACACAGAACTTGGTTATTTTGATAATCCAGATTACCGCATAAACGTTGTGTCAGATGCTGCGGACGCGTTCATTCGAAAACACGCTCGCACACCGTTTTACTTACACGTTGCTCACTTTGGTCCGCATGTTCCTATTGAAGCACCCGAGCGATATCTCTCACAATTCGATCAAAACATGCCAACGCGCAGACGGTATGCTTTAGCAACACTCAAAGCGATGGATGATGGGGTTGGCAAAGTTCTCGCGACGCTTGATGAGCTAAACTTACGCGACAATACGCTGATTATTTTTATAAGTGACAACGGTGCTCCTTTAGGCGTTGATCAAACCGATGCACCCATCAGCGACGCACGCGAACAATGGAATGGATCCACTAATGTACCGATGCGTGGGGAGAAGGGGATGCTATCGGAGGGCGGAATACGCGTGCCGTACTTACTAAGCATGCCACGTTTGATTTCGCAAAATATGGTGATTGACCAGCCAGTTTCGAGTTTAGATGCGATTGCAACAGCACTAAAACTTGCCGAACCTCAGTATGATTTATTGGATTTGGACGGGGTTGATTTGATGCCAGCGGTCACTGGGTCTGCCGATTATCTGGATGAGAGGGCCCTTTATTGGCGTTTTTGGGGACAGCAGGCAATACGCAAAGGTCAATGGAAATACTTAGAAGTGGGCAATCAGCATTATTTATTTGATATGTTAAGCGTGGATCCAGAGTCAAATAATCTTGTCGACACGTTTCCTGAGATTGCCCAACAACTCAACGCCCAATACAAACAATGGTCCGCAACGCTGATGAGACCAGATGATCCTTCTGAGGTCTCAGATAGTGTCAAAGTGCGTTACGATATCCACTTAAACCCTAATAGAACACCATAGTGAGCACTCTATGTATTATTTAGTAAAATTGCTGTGGTTGCTGGTTAAAGCCATCCCTGTTTCCGTTAGAACGCCGCTGCGAAAAAGCTTGTTGTTAAGCAGCGGATACACCGCTTTGTTATGCAAAGTAGGCTTGCATCCAAGTGTTAATATGACGTTAGCAAAAGCCCGACAGCATACTACTAGCGAGTTGCCAGAGGACCAAGATTATATCGAAAATATCCGTTACCAGCAGGCTCAAATTGAAAGCGTTCTAGCCGAACATACTATTTTGCAGGCGATCAATGCAGTAGTCTTGATCATCAAAGATTGGGATGCAGACTTATCGACCCTAAGCCTGAATTCAATTCATGCGCAAAGCGTCATTCCTGATAATATCGTGGTCGTATGTTTGCCAGACCAAAAAGTGACGATAGAGTTGTATTTCAATAAATTGGACGCGACGATGCAAACAATTTTTGTAGTAGACGCTGTGTCGCAGCTAGCTCAG
>Ga0115565_10001269_pt1 | contig 21019 bp, 15 predicted proteins | sample COGITO_mtgs_1105_FD_87199 | JGI IMG/M metagenome (GOLD analysis project Ga0115565, IMG submission 87199) | Pelagic marine microbial communities from North Sea - COGITO_mtgs_110530 | ecosystem: Environmental > Aquatic > Marine > Epipelagic | place: Germany:Helgoland, sampling site Kabeltonne... | reverse complement strand
TCAACAGGGAGATAACATTAATATGGCAGAAGTATCCATAGAAAAACTTGCCACAGATATTGGCACAACCGTTGATCGTCTTGTTCAGCAGTTTAAAGATTCAGGTGTGACAAAAGCAGCTGGCGAAGTCGTAACCGAGTCAGAAAAGAAAACCTTATTGGATCACCTTAGCAAGCAACATGGTGGCTCAGGAAACGAAGCACCTAAGAAAATGACCTTGCAACGCAAAACGACAAGTACCATTAGTCTAGGTAAGTCAAAAGCGGTCAAGGTAGAAGTGCGAAAGAAACGAACGTACATCAAACGCACTGATATCGAAGAACAGAAGCTTGCCGAAGAAGAAGCCCAACGAGTAGCTTTAGAAGCTCAAGTGCAATTAGAAGCTGAGAAAAAAGCAGCGGAGGCTGCCAAGGCAACTGCTGAAGAAAAAGCTAAAAAGGCAGAAGAAGCACGCAAAACTCAAGAAGCAGAACGTGCGGCTCGAGCCGAAAAAGCGAAGAAAGAAGCTGAAGAACGCAAGAAGAACGAGCCGACGCTTACAGACGAAGAACGCAAAGCTCAAGACGCTGCGAGAGCGGACGCAGAGCGTATCAAAAAGCAGCAAGAAGAAGAAATTCAACGCAAGCTAGAAGAAGATGCTAAGAAAGCCGCTGAAGAAGCGCTTAAATTGGCTGAAGAGAACAACTTGCGCTGGAAGGAAGAAGAAGAACGCCGCAAAAAGCAAGAAGCTGAAGACGTTCATTTGCATAGCAATCGATATGCACAAGAAGCTGAAGACGAGCAAGACATGCAGGTCGAACGCACTTCTAGACGCCGCAAAAAGTCTAAGAAGAATGCAGGTGAAGATCTCAAGCATGGCTTTAATAAGCCAGCAGCCCCCGTTGAGCGTATTGTCAAAATCGGTGCAACGATTACCGTAGGTGAACTTGCAAGCCGAATGGCTAAAAAGGGTACTGAAGTCATCAAAACGATGATGAAAATGGGTGAAATGGCCACGATAAACCAAGTCTTAGATCAGGACACTGCGGTGCTTGTTATCGAAGAAATGGGACACAAATATGAATTGGTTAACGACAACGCGCTTGAAGATGAGTTGATTGCGGATATCGCTACTGGCGATAAGCAAACAAGAGCACCTGTTGTGACGATCATGGGTCACGTTGACCATGGTAAAACATCTTTGCTTGATTATATCCGTCGTGCAAAAGTCGCTGATAGTGAAGCCGGCGGTATCACTCAGCATATCGGAGCGTACAGCGTAGAAACCGAAAACGGCCGAATTGCGTTTTTAGATACACCTGGACACGCTGCATTTACGGCAATGCGGGCGCGTGGAGCAACAGCAACTGATATCGTTATCTTGGTTGTTGCTGCCGATGACGGTGTAATGCCTCAAACAAAAGAAGCAGTTCAACATGCTAAAGCAGCCGGAGTGCCTCTGATTGTAGCCATCAACAAGATGGATAAAGAATCTGCGGATATCGATCGCGTTAAAACAGAACTATCTCAGTTATCTGTTATTTCGGAAGAGTGGGGCGGCGAGCATCAATTCGTCAACGTATCTGCGAAAACAGGATTGGGTATAGACGCCTTATTAGAAGCAATTAGCCTTCAAGCTGAACTCTTAGATCTCAAAGCAGTATCAACTGGTCCAGCACGAGGCATCGTGATCGAATCTAGATTGGACAAAGGACGTGGCCCAGTAGCATCGGTTCTTATTCAAGAAGGTGAACTTAACGCTGGCGACATTTTGTTATGTGGGGAAGAATACGGTCGCGTTAGAGCCATGCGAGATGAGCATGGACAACAAATCCATCGCGCAGGTCCGTCTACTCCGGTAGAAGTGTTGGGATTGTCAGGCGTGCCGATTGCAGGTGAAGATGCGTTGGTTGTCCAAGATGAACGCAAAGCACGTGAAGTTGCAGCAAAGCGTCACACCAAACAACGTGAAGTAAAACTAGCTAAGCAACAAAAAGCTAAGTTAGAAAATATGTTCGCGAATATGGAAAGCGGCGACGTAAGTGAATTAAACGTGGTTCTTAAAGCTGACGTTCAAGGTTCTATCGAAGCAATTGCGGATAGTTTGACCAACCTGTCAACTGACGAAGTGAAAGTAAATATTGTCGGCAGTGGCGTGGGTGGAATTACTGAAACTGATGCGAGTTTAGCGGCGGCCTCAAGTGCTATTATTGTTGGGTTTAACGTCCGTGCCGATGCAACAGCGCGTCGCATGATCGAAGCAGAAGAAATTGACCTGCGTTATTACAGTATTATTTATGAGCTAATTGATGAAGTTAAAGCGGCGATGAGCGGCATGTTAGCGCCAGAATTCAAGCAGCAAATAATGGGCTTGGCAGAAGTGCGTGATGTGTTCAAATCTCCGAAAATAGGTGCGATTGCTGGATGCATGGTTACCGAAGGTGTTATCAAACGCAGCAACCCTATTCGTGTCTTACGTGACAACGTCGTTATTTATGAAGGTGAGCTAGAGTCATTGCGTCGCTTCAAAGATGATGTTCAAGATGTCAAAAAAGGTATCGAATGTGGTATCGGTGTTAAAAATTACAACGACGTCAAGGTAGGCGATCAGATAGAAGTATTTGAAATCGTTGAAGTGCAACGCGCAATTTAGGCCGCTAACGTAAGCGTACTATTGGAATATACATAATATATTCAAAACATTAAAACGGGGGCGTATGCCTCCGTTTTTGTCATCGGCACTAGCAGAATGGTTATACACATTGATCAATCGCTATGTGACGATACTCAATGTAGGGAGAATAAAATGCCTAGAGAGTTTTCTAGAACTGATAGAGTGGGGCAACAGGTCCACAAAGAAATCGCAAGCATATTGCAAAATGAATTTAAACATCGAGAGCCTGATGTTGGCATGATTACAATATCAAGTGTCGAAGTGTCTAGAGATTTAGCGCATGCAAAAATCTATGTCACGTTTTACGGCGATGTCGAGGAAAAAGTAGCGTCTGATTTACTCAAGCTACAGGATGCAAAGAAGTTTATTCGAGGTATCTTGGCTAGACGCATACGCATGCGAAGCGTGCCTGATCTTCACTTCTTTAGAGACGAGTCAATTATTGAGGGTATTCGCATTTCTACCTTGGTCAATCAAGCAAGAGAAGCTGACCAAGCTAAGCAAAAAAGTAAAGACGAAGAAGAATAGATGGCACGCAAAAGAAAAGGCAGATTGGTCAACGGAGTGATTTTAGTTGATAAGTATTCAGGTGAGTCTTCCAATCATATACTGCAACAAGTAAAACGCTGTTTTGGTGCTGCTAAGGCCGGCCACACAGGCGCGCTTGATCCATTGGCAACTGGCATGCTGCCCATCTGTCTAGGTGAAGCGACTAAATTTTCTCAGTTTTTGTTAGAAGCTGATAAAACATATGTGACAACGGCTAAACTTGGTGAGAGAACAGATACCTCTGATAGCGATGGAACTATCGTTGAGACAAGGCAGGTGGAGGTCTCGTTAGATACTATAGAGGCAGTACTAAACAATTTCAGGGGCGCAATAAAACAAGTTCCTTCTATGTTTTCAGCGCTTAAGCATAACGGCAAACCGCTTTACAGCTACGCGCGGCAAGGCATTGAAATTGAACGAGTGGCGAGAGATATAACCATAATTTCTTTAAAGCTCTTGCGTTTTCAGGGTGATGAGCTGTCGTTAGAAGTGCATTGCTCAAAGGGTACTTATATACGCTCGTTGGTTGATGATATTGGCCAACAGCTAGGATGTGGTGCTCATGTAAAGGCATTGCGAAGAACTCAAGTAGCTGATTATCCAAGTGACAAAATGATATCGGTTGATGACTTACAAGCACTCTCGGATGACTTGCCTCTGATCAATAACAACGACGACGATTCACAGGCACCAAACAAAGACTTTACTAGCTTAGATGGCTTACTTCTTCCTATGGATACTGCGGTAAAGGAGTTACCAGCAGTTTATATAGGCGAAACCAGCCATCGAGATTTTGTTCATGGACAAGCTATCAGTTGCAACGAAAAGCATGCTGAAGGTCAATCAATAAGAGTATATTTGGAACAAGATAAGTTGTTTTTAGGAATGGGAGTTGTTGATAGTAGAGGCCATGTGCAGCCAAAGCGCGTGATTGTTTATTGATAGCTTAAAAAAAGGTAACTTTGTGATATTGATAGCTTGTTAATTTGCTCACTATCGCTATAATACGCGACTCGTTTTGACATGACTGAATTAGTGATCGGCATGTTGTTTATTTAATCCTTAACTATTAGGAGTTTTTATGTCACTAACTACACAAGAAACAGCAGATATCATTGCTGAGTTCGGCCGCAAAGAAGGCGATACAGGTTCATCTGAAGTTCAAGTTGCTTTGTTAACGAATAACATCAACAAACTGCAGGGGCATTTTAAGTCGCATAAAAAAGATCACCACTCACGTCGTGGTTTGTTGCGTATGGTTAGCCAGCGCAGAAAACTTCTTGATTACCTAAAAGGTAAAAATCAAGAAGCTTACCAAGACTTGATTAAACGTTTAGGCCTTCGTCGCTAATACGGAGTTCAATTCGCAAGAATTAATATCAAAAAAGCACCCTAGGGTGCTTTTTTTGTTTAGACAACCGAATCGTTACAAAGCTGGCAAGGTTCTTAGCGCTACTCTGTCTCTAATAGTCGAGCACTATGAGTTTTATGACTGACTTGACTATTGTTACTAACCGTTTTTGTAGCTAATTCTCTTATCTGTGTTTCCAGATCATCGATTCTATTAAGCAAGCTAGTATTTCTTTTTTCCAACAACAAAATCTTTTCATTCAGTTCACTGATCTTACCTGTTTGTCCCTGTGCTGCTTGTGATGCTTGTTCTGCGCTAACGCTGGCGGACAAAATATCATTTGCTTGGTTGTTTAACTTTGAGTTTAGAGCATCGACTCTTGCTAGCATTTGTTGCGTTGTTGACTCGGACGCCTTAGTTTTCTTTTCAATCGCAGAAATTTGAGTCTGACTGTTGCTTTTTACCTCAGTCACTTGCGATTCTAACGCTTTAATGTCCTGTTGGTTTCGACGCCAAGCGGACGCCCAAAGCTTATCCATTTGGTCCCATAACTCTTTTGAAGTGCTCGAGAGTTCTGTCACTTTCACTTGCAGCGCGACGGTTGAATTGCCAATTTCTTCCCCAGTCGCAGATAGCTTGTCTTCGAGCGATAGCAAGCGTTGCTCGGTTCGCGTTGCTTCACTTTGCGTAGTTTGAAGTTGCTGATACAGGTAAAAACAACCCGCAGATGCGCCTAATGCGACGACCAAAGACAACCCAACCAATATACTTGCACTGGACTTTCTGTTTGCTTGATTTGGCTCTTTTGCCGATTTGTTGGGCTCACTGCTCTGCTTTTTGGCGCTTATTGGCCGATGTTCGTCCATATCTATATTAATAGTAGGGAAATCTGGGTCATTTTGATTCGTTGACATGGTCTTGCTTCTTTTTATTTAGTTGTTAGGCTTATGGTAAATGAAATCGTGTTTTGATGCATTTTTTTCAAAAAGATCCTGATTTCATTAAAGTATTGTCACAGCATTCAGATATTATACATAGACTTGTATATGGGGATACCTTATATTGCTTTTAGATTATAGACTGAGTTGTTTAAGTCGGTGAAATTGACCAACAAGATATCATTTGTTTTAGGCTTTAGAACGTTTCTTTTGGTTCTACTGCTGGGTTTTGTTATGTCTTTTTTACAGACATACTTTGATTTTAAAAACAGATACACTGAAGTTAGCCGCTCAATTGAATCCACCGTAGAGTCTTCTCGAGCTTCTGCTGCTAGAGCAGTATATTTAGTCGACCCTAACTTGGCTGAACAAATCATCAAAGGTTTGACTCATTTCGATTACTTTTCTTACGTTGCAATCATTGATGAACGTGGCAAAACCATGGCCGAATCAATTCGTGATGATGTTGATTATGTTAATCCGGTCCTGTCTATTGTTGCGCCGAATTATGCTGATTCAGAGGTTGTAGTTGGCCAAGGCAACTTTTCTGGCAAGATGATTTTGCGGGTTAATAATCACGTCGCCTTAATTGGCGTATATGACCGTGCCACGCGCACTTTCATTATATCTCTTTTGGGATACATGACACTCTCATTAGCCCTAGTTCTGTTGTATCACAACTCGTTGGCAGTCCCATTAATGCGGCTTGCAAAGCGCCTGCAACGCGTCAATACGACGTCTATTACCGAACAATCGATTGGCCATTTACGCGGACACGAAGAAAATGAGTTCAGCTTGATTGTTGATTCTGCAAATGATTTATTGAGTCGAATCGCGACAGGCCAACTGCTACTGACTCAACGAAGTCAACGCTTTAGATTGATACTTGATACAGCGCCACTTTTAATTTATTCCATCGACAGCGAAGGAAAATTTGTATTTGCTAACAAATCGACCGCTAGTTTTTATGGCTATTCTATCTTTGATTTAAAAGGAAAAACCGCTGAGGAGGTCATTGGTGAGGTGGATCCTAAGTTACTGGCGTTAATCAAAGACTTCATGCATAACGATAGCCGTCAGTACAAAACGACGCTAGAGATGTTTAATTACGAATCACAATCAAGCGTGAACGAATTATCGTTAGTAAAATTCCATACATTTGATGGTCAAAGTTTGTTAATCGTTAGCAACGACATAACTAAGCGAGTAGAAGCGGAAGAAAAAATTGAGAATTTGGCTTATTACGATCCATTAACGACCTTACCTAATCGAAACAAAGTCTATGAGGTTCTAAACAGGGTGACAAAAGCCAGATCGGTTAGTATTTATGATGTAGCGATTTTGGCTGACTTAGATCAATTTAAACGCATAAACGATACACTTAGTCATTCAGTCGGTGACCAATTGATTGTTGAGTTAACAAAACGGCTAAAAAATGATTTTGCTAAAACCGGTCTAATTGCTCGACTCGGGGCCGACGAATTTTTGTACCACCGTGAGAATGTATCCTCAGAATATGAAATTGCTAAAGTCATTGCACTAGAACTAGCCGAGCAGATTCGCATGTGCATCAATCAAGAGATTGAGTTAGGTATTCACCGTTATTCATTGTCGGGCAGCCTTGGGGTCGTTATTTATGAGCAAGGCAAGGATACCGCTGACCAAATACTTCAGTACGCTGACACGGCTATGTATGAATCGAAAAAGCTGGGTAGAAACTGCGTCACGTTATTCAAAAGTGAAATGGCGATGCACGCTGCACAAATGTTGCAGTTGGAAAGAGACATCGCTGTTGCCATGTTAGAAGATCAGTTTTACTTTGTGTTACAACCTATTGTGCATTCTATTTCGGGTAAGCTCGTCAGTGCAGAAGCGCTTATTCGATGGAATAAAAATGAACAGATAATTCCGCCAGACGAATTTATACCATTCTTGGAAGAAAGCGCTCTAATTGTAGAGGTGGGTGACACCATGCTCAACAAAGTATGCGAGTACATCGCTGGTCTTAAAGCAGAAAATAAAATAGAAGACGACTTTAAAATTGCGGTTAATATAAGTGGCAAACAATTTTCAGACAGTAAGTTCATACAGCGTATTATCTTTATCTTGCGTAAGCATCAAGTTTCAGGCCAGCATTTGGAGTTTGAAATAACCGAAAGTGTCGCATTAGTTAATCTTAAAGAGACCATCGAAAAAATTAACGAACTGAAAAAAATGGGCATTAGTTTCTCGCTAGATGACTTTGGTACTGGATATAGCAGCCTTAGCCACCTGAAGGACTTGCCAGTGGATAAGCTTAAAATAGATAGGTCATTTATCAACGATATTTCGGTAGATAAGCAAGATGAAAATTTAGTGTTATCAATTATACAGCTTTCTAAAAATTTAGGCTTGACGATTGTTGCAGAAGGTGTGGAAACGCAGCAGCAATTAGATTGGTTGACGGCGACAGGCGAGCTCTTGCTGCAAGGATATTATTTCAGTCGGCCTATTGTGCCCCCAGATTTTAATGAGAAATATTTTTCTCAAAACACCGATCCACAAATACGATGAGGTATTCCGGCGTTTTTAAACTAATAATAGTATTAATGTTTCCGGTTAACGTAAACTCCTTAGTAGTGGCCAGCGAAAAATGCGAAGCTCGCTATCCCCAAAAATCTCACGAAATGTACACAATTGCTAGCTATCCCGCGGTTATTCTTGCAGAAGCTTTGATAGCCACTGAACAGGAGTTTGGAAAGTGTGACCTAGTGTATATCGGGAATTATAGCTTAAAGCGACAAGTTAACTCACTAGTGTCTAATGACGGCGTCGACATAGCATGGTTACCCGCAACAAAAGAGTTTAGTGAGCAACTGCTACATATCAGCATACCAGTCAGGAAAGGCTTGTTAGGCTGGAGAATATTGCTGGTCAACGAGGTGTCAGCGAAAAAACTAAGCAATGTTAAAACACTTAATGAACTCAATGAATTTACCGCTGGGTACAGTTCAAATTGGTCTGACTTTCCTGTCATGCAAAAAAACTTTGATAAACTTGTTACGTCGCCTAATTATGAAACATTGTTTAAAATGTTGGCTTACGAGCGTTTTGATTTTTTTAGCCGAGCCTTGTATGAGGCTCCTGAAGAGCTTAATTACCATAAAAGTGAACATCCCAATTTATTGATTGAGCCTACTATTGCATTGCATTACAAACAGATTGATTTGTTTTATGTAAACAAAAGCAATACCCGCCTTCATGAACGGGTCACTAAAGGTTTGCTACTGATGCTTGAAGACGGTCGTTTTGATAAAATTTTTAATCATTATTATAAAAAATATATAGATCAATCTGAACTCTCGTCTCGCACGATAATTCAATTAGAGAGCCCTAATATGCCGGTTGATTCGCTGTTTGAGGATGCTAGGCTTTGGATAGACCCTACCCAATAGGATATTTGTAGACGCAGAGTATTTTAAGTACTATGCGCGTATATCTGCATCACAAAGAACTTATTATTACAATGGAAATTGCTCTTACCGGAAGCGCTGTTACACTTATACAACAATCATTAGCGCCTATCTTTCTAATTGTTGGTATCGGCCAAATGGTCAATGTTGCAACCGGTAGGTTGGCGCGCATCGTTGATAGGGCACGTTGGTTTGAAGAGTCCGCGGTTGACAAAAAAGGCGACTTTACGAGCAAGTGGATCGAAGAGCTTGTCGCACTGCGGCGACGAATGCGCTTTGCTAATTGGGCTATCACGTTTTTGACTGCATCGGCTGTTCTGGTTTGCATCGACGTTATTCTATTGTTACTTAATGGCATGTTAGTCATGGATTTTAATACGGCTATAATCACTATGTTTATTATGAGTCTAACGATGCTTACCTGTGGATTAGGTGCATTCTTTTTTGAGGTAAGCATCGCAACGGCAAGCTTAAAAATCGACCCTAATTATTTCAAGAAGTAAATAAATAGTCCTGATATGTAGATTGATTCAATACTTCATGTTGACAAAAATTACACAGTATTTTAACTTATGTCTTATATAAGATATAAAATTAAATATTTAAGCGATTTTAAACATGACACTAAACAAAAAAACAATGCCTCTCGTTGGATTTGGATTATGGAAGATCTCCCAACAAGATTGTGCTGATGCAGTCTACAACGCCATAAAGGCAGGTTATCGCCACCTCGATAGTGCATGTGATTATGGTAACGAAATTCAAGTCGGCCAAGGAATTCAAAAGGCAATTGCTGACGGACTCTGCACACGAGAAGAGCTTTGGGTGACTTCAAAGCTGTGGAATACATTTCACGCAAAGGAGCATGTTGAATTAGCGCTGCAAAAAACCTTAAGTGACCTCCAGTTAGAATACTTAGATTTGTACCTAATTCATTTTCCGATTGCTCAGCCATTTATCCCTATCGAAACACGGTATCCACCAGAATGGATTACAGACCCTTCTTCAAAGCAGCCAAAAATGGAACGCGCTGCCGTACCTTTAAGCGAAACGTGGGCAGCAATGGAGTCGGTTTATGACAAAGGATTGGCTAATCAAATAGGTGTTTGTAATTATAATTCTGGTCTGCTGCATGACCTAATGGCTTACGCAAGGGTTAAACCATTTGGTCTGCAAATCGAATCTCATCCTTATTTGACGCAACACAAACTAATCCGCTTAGCCAATGATTATGGGCTTCAGGTAACCGCATTCTCGCCTTTAGGTGCATTATCTTACCTAGAGTTAGACATGGCAGGTGCTACTGAATCCGTAATAGAGCAAGCCGTTGTGAGAAAAGCAGCTGAACGACTAGGCAAAACACCTGCGCAAGTTGTTTTGAGGTGGGGGGTACAAAGAGGTAATGCGATTATTCCTAAAACCTCGCGCCCTGAACGATTAACAGAAAACCTTAGTGTGTTTGATTTTGAACTCAGCAGCTCAGAAATGGAGGCTATTTCAGCGCTCAATATTAACCGACGCTTCAATGATCCTGGCGATTTTTGTGAGGCTGCGTTTAATACGTTTAACCCAATTTACGATTAGGAGTAATGATGTCAACTCAATCAATCAAATATGTCGAAGTGGCAAACCAACTTAAATGTGGGGAGTCGGTGTTTCCGAGTGTAATTGTCAACGATGGAAGCATTACTAACCTTGAGCAAAGTGAACGTTGGATTCAGCAACATAAAATAGAACTTGAAGCAACGCTTAAAAGTTCAGGTGCAATATTGTTCCGCGGCTTTCCACTGGACAGTGCAGAGACTTTTGATATCTTTTCTAGCGCATTTGGGTACCCCAATTTCACGTATAAAGAGTCGTTATCTAACGCAGTCCGGATAAATTTTACTGAACGCGTATTTACGGCGAACGAAGCGCCAAAAGAGGTTGAAATCTATCTGCACCACGAAATGGCACAAACGCCTATTTCACCAAGCAAATTGTTTTTCTTTTGTAAATCAGCGGCTGACAAAGGCGGCGCAACACCTTTATGTCGCTCCGATATGCTGTTTGCAGAACTCACCAAACAGGCGCCACAGCTTGCACAGAACTTCGAAAGCAAAGGTCTAAAATACACGACTCATATGCCTGCCAAAGATGACCTCGAAAGTGGTCAAGGAAGAAGTTGGCAAAGTACATTGAGCGTGGAGTCTACAGAACAAGCTGAGAGTAAACTTGCTGAGCTAGGTTACAGTTGGACGTGGATGGCTGATGGCAGTCTAAAAGCAACCACGCCAATTTTGCCAGCAGTGGTAGATGTCGGTAATAACGTAAAGGTGTTTTATAACCAATTAATCGCAGCCTATATGGGGTGGAAGGGTGTTAGAGAAAATCCATCAAGTGCTATTACATTTGGTGATGGATCACACATTGCGGTTAATGATCTTGATTTGGTAGCCTCGTTAGCATCACAATTTACGTTTGACCTACCGTGGCAAGATGGTGATGTTGCCTTGGTTGACAATTATATGGCAATGCACGGTCGCAAACCGTATTCAGGCGAACGCAAACGCCAAGTCCTTGTCGCGCTTGCAATGAACTAGCTTGTGACCACAGCAAGCATTGAAATAAGTAAGCTCAAAGTGCTCTTGCCGGGTGTTGCGGTGTCCGCAGTGGTCGGTTTGGCAGCCTTATTTTTGAGTGAGCATTACGGTGCACCAGCGATGTTGTTTGCATTGCTTCTAGGCATCGCAATGTCTTTTATTTATCAAGATACTCAGTGTAAGGCGGGAATAGAGTTCACGGCGTGCCATATCTTGAGGATTGGCGTTGCATTGCTTGGACTCAGAATCGCTTTCGGTGATTTGATCGCGATGGGTTGGAAAACCGGACTGCTGCTGGTGTTTGCTATTGCTAGTACGATAACGGTGGGTATTGTGCTCGCCAAGCTTTTTGGTTTGCAAAAGCGCTTTGGTTTGCTTACCGGCGGTTCGGTAGGTATTTGCGGTGCATCTGCCGCGATGGCTATTTCAGCCGTGTTACCGCACAGTAAAGAAAAAGATCGAGACACCTTGTTAACTATCGTTGGGGTAACGACGCTATCAACCATAGCAATGGTCATGTATCCTATTTTTGCGAGTTATCTATCCCTAGATGAAACCCAAACAAGCATATTTTTGGGAGCGACCATCCACGATGTAGCACAAGTGGTTGGCGCAGGATATTCAGTGTCCGAGCAAACAGGCGATTTGGCAACATTAACGAAATTGGTGCGGGTTGCTTTTTTGATGCCAGTTGTCATGTGTATTTTATTGGTGCTGAAAATGAATTTTGATAGCACAAAAGATGCGAAACCACCTGGGATCCCGGCTTTTTTAATTGCGTTTGTGCTGTTTATGACACTTAATAGTGTTGTCGACTTACCTGTCATGATAACTGATGGTGCGACTGATATATCACGTTTTGCGTTAGTCATCTCTATTGCTGCCATAGGAATGAAGTCAAACCTAAGTCAAATATTGACCGTTGGCATAAAACCTATCCTATTACTGGTTATCGAGACAGTTTGGATAGCAGGTCTTATCTTGGTCTGTATTCCTTACATTTGATACGGATAGCAATGCGTAATTTTTATTGCCGTCACTGACAATCTATAGCGTGTTAATCGACATAATCATAAACTATTGCCAAGTAATTTGGAGCTTAGCCATCTCGTTATTTTGTTGTGCTCACCCTGACCAATCATAGACATATAAGCATGCTCTACGTCCTCAACTTTGACTACTTCAATTAAAGGTGAGGACAAGCCTTCAAACGCAGAGTAGGGCGACACACTATCCGTGTTGGATGCGAATATAAGTATTGGCGTAGGGGTTTGTTTTAGCAATACGATTGAATTAGTTTGTGAGTTGCTTATACCCACTTCACTCAACGCCTTAGCAGCGCCCTTGTTAATAGTATTGTCGGTTAACAAAAATCGATACCAAGGTTGTCTTTCTTGTAGATGGCCTCGCAGACCTTCATCAAACTGAGTCATCGGCGCTTGCAAAATTGCAAGGTCTACGTGTTTCTGAGAAGCGAGATAGGATGCAACTAGACCGCCCATTGAGTTGCCCACTGCTATGATAGGGAGCGATGCGTCAAGATTGTGTTGAATAAATGACGCTATGTAATCAACATCGTTAACACCGAACCCTTTGGATACACTGTAATCGCCGTGACCCATCAAATCGAGCAAGTAAACATCGAAGCCTAAAAATTGAAAGTATGCCGCGCTCAATGCCATCCATTCCTTGCTTCCTCGAAATCCGTGAATTAATACAACGCTGCCAGAAAAGCCAGGGATGTTTTTGCGCTCAATGAGCAGTGAGGTTTTGTGTTCTTTGTCTGTAAAATTAGCTGCATTATTCATTTTAAGACGCTTTTTATTAGCTTTGTTGGCAGCGAATAAGTAATCATAGCAGCCATATATTGGATCGCAGAATTGACGTGTTTGTATATCAAATTCGGTTTTAATCATATTAGTGGTGGCAGCGTCATGAGGATAACTAGTCGCGTGCAATAGGGCATTTTTAACCAAATTTTGGCAGCCGCTCAGCAGCATGATGGTGAGTATCAGTATGATCTTAAACATTAATAAACATCGTTTAGTATGAAGGCGATTGGTGTCGAATTATTATGCAATATAATGAACAGGATTGTTACTGCGCTAGACATAAAAAAGGCGCCTTGAAAGGCGCTAGAGCTCACACTAGGGAAATACTTAGAAATTAACGCGCAATTGAATACCAAAGTGACGATCAGCATCACGTGGTATCTGATAGCGGAAGTTATCTCCGCTGTATGTAGTAACAAAACTTCTATCAGCTAAGTTTTTACCAATAATCGAAATTCTGTAAGCATCGTCATCGAACGAAAATGCCACACTCGCATTAATAATGCTGTAACCGGGCAAAAACGCCTCAGGGTTAGTTAGCGGTGTGGTGCCTGGTGCGCCACCAAATATGTCATCAGTGTAAACATAAGAGGCATTATAAAACACATCCATTCCATCCATCTCAACAACGTATTGCCCCGTTAATGAATACTTAAGATCAGGTGAAAATGGTAAATCAGCGCCAGAGCGTCCATCGCATGTGGCGAGTCCCACTGGACATCTGAACTCATCTACAACCGCATCAACTTTTGACAATCCGCCTGTTAGTAGGAAGTTTTCCGTTGCTTGCCACATGAAATCAAGCTCAACACCTTCCGTTGTAACAGAACCCGCATTGGTTAATCGCGTTATAAAAACGCCATCGAGCAGTTCTGGGTTGTTTGCTTGAAAACCATCAATGTTGGTTTTAAACGCTGCCACATTTACAATTAAATCATTGGTAGCGTACTTGTAACCCAGCTCGTATGCATCAGACGTTTCTGAACCAATCGGCAGCGTGTCAACTTCTGCCATGTTATAAAATACGTTGAATGCCGGTCCTTTGTAACCTTGAGAAAAAGTTGCATACATCATGCTATCATCAGAGATATCAAATTGAACGCCTAACTTTGATGAGGTGTTACTTTCTATGGTGCTATTGTTAAAGTCAGTATCGAAACTGCGCACGCCGACACCTGTTCTTTTATATTCATCGTTGCTACGTCTATTGTGTGAAAAACTCACTTCATCATCGGTATAACGTATGCCGAATAACAGTCTAAAGTCATCAGTAATATGATACTTTGCGTCAGCAAATATAGCCCAGTTATCAAACTCTGTTTCCATAAACGCAGTTGCGCTGACGATATCGTTCGAATTACAACTTAACCCTTCAGCAGCAATAAAGTCGTTAACTTGCTCAGTAGTCGGGTCAACCACGCCTAACGTGTTGGTTAGGTAGGCACTGATCGCAGCAGGGAATTGACCACCGTTATTCTGGCATGATGCATCACGCGTAAAGCTTCTTTCTGAAGATTGATTCCACCAAAACAAACCTGCCTGGTAATCAAATGCTCCGCCTAATGGTGATGAAATTCTAAACTCTTGTGAAATTTGGTCCCACTCTTGCGGGCCTACGTCATGCAATTGAAATGGAACACCAAACACTGGAAACGGCAAATCACCTGCTGTTGACGTAAAATCGCCTTCACGGAATTCCGTATTGCTCCAGCTTCTATAAGCTGTGATTGAGGTAAACTGATGCGTTCCCATCGGTTTGTCAACTTGAACTGAGAAAGCGGTGTGCTCGTCCAATGTTCTGGTTTCGAAATCATGATCAATTTGACGCTGTTCCAAATCAAGGTCGCCTGTACCCGTGCTATTTGGCGAAGCTTCGGATGTATGACGACCGCTTGGTGTCAACTCTAAATCTGCACAGCAGCTATCATTTGATTTTACGTTTTCAAAAATGAATAGAATATCAGTGTCATTGGATGCCTCAATATCAAGCATGGCGCGAACGCCTTCCTTGTCATAACCGCTTGTTGTCTGGTTGTTGAAGACATTATTGATATAACCGTCAAATTGTGATTTGAGAACAGTTAAGCTGCCGTTCACATTGTCACTAAGGGGACCTGCTACGCGTCCTTTTAACCGATATTCATTGTCTTGCAGCAATGTTGCTTCAAACATACCACGAAACTCGTCCGTAGGGCGTTTAGAGGTCATGTTGATGACACCCGCAGAAGCGTTTTTACCAAACAGGGTACCCTGTGGGCCTCGCAACACTTCGATACGCTCTAAGTCGTATAAATCAACGAATGCTTGTCCAGAGCGACCTAGTACAACGCCATCGACTACCGTGGACACACTCGGTTCTGCCGCGACACTAAAGGATATTGTGCCGATACCACGAACAGTAATAGCGGAGTTACGAGTTGTATTACCTTTTCTAAAACTGACTGAAGGCACAAGGGCTTGCAAGCCTTCGATGTTTGCAGAAAAAGCATTATTTATTTGCTCTTCTCTCAAAACAGTCACTGCTAGAGGCACTTCATTTAAATTTTCTACGCGTTTTTGCGACGTAACCGTAATTTTTTCGAAACCCTCAGCTTCATCATTTGCTTCTTCCTGAGCGTTAGCGGTCATGCCAAAAGAAAGGCAAGTTGTGAGTGCAAGTGCTTTTGCTATGCTGAGTTGCAGCGAGCTTGGTCTAAATTTCATTGTGTTCTCCAAGTTTCCATTTTGTTTTACTAAGACATCTATGCGTGTCTTATATAAGATAGAAGAGATTTGAAATTTAACCAATAAGTTAACGGGATGCAATAACTTTGTTACTAATTCGTTATTTATTGTGGTGATGTTGTCGATTTTTGCTGCTTATAGCGCTACTGCTCCGACAGTAGATATTGATATTTTATCTCGGCTAGTGGCGGCATCGCATTCATTGACTGACACTTCCAAAATGTCGAGCCATTCGTTGCCGAACTTGTCGATGAACCACTGCCTGATGTTGCTAGAAGCGTCTTTGAAGGCCTGTTTTTCAGCTACACTAGGACGATAGATTGTTCCGCCTGCTTTTTCAAATATTCGATAAGAATTTGCTTCTTCAGTTGCTACTAGATTGTTTGCAGCGGCTTGTTGCTGTTTGAATCCCTGTTGAATGATTTCTTTGATATCTGCAGGAAGCGTCTGCCAGACAGGTTCGGAAAACCACCACAGTGTCGCCATATATGAATGGCCATCAAGCACGATGTACTTAAGGTGCTCTTCTAGTTTGGCACCAATAATATCTTGGATGCCATTTTTGCTTCCTTCAACCACACCTGTTGCTAATGCCGTGTAAAGTTCTGCCCAAGAAATAGGGGTTGGGTTTGCGCCTAATTGTTTGACTAATTCCTGTTGAATTTCGGCAGGGGTTGTTCTTATTTTTTGACCTTTTAGGTCTTCTGGGCTTCGAATCTGTTTTTTGGTAGTGGCAAAATTTCTCCATCCACCCGTATTCGACACGCCGAGTAAGCGAATACCAAGTTGCTTAGCTAGCACGGCTTGTCTCATTTTATCTAATATAGGTCCATCTAAGACACACACAGCCTGAGCATCGCTAGTAAATAGATAGGGCAAATCAAGAACTTGTGCAGGGCCAAAAAAATTTCCCGTGCCGCCGGCAGTGCTCGGGAACATCTCAAGAACGCCTTGTTGAAGGTTGCCTATACATTCAGGCACGCCCCCACAAAATTGCCCAGAAGCATACAACTCAACTTGAATGCGACCAGCGCTGTTGCTTTCAACGTAGTCTTTAAACGCTAACAAGCCAACATAGTCTTCATCTTGGGTAGATGCTTGTATTGCGGCTTTAATAGTGAATTCCGCTCTTGAACTTGTTGATCTTAAAACGCCAATAATACTGACAATGAAGACGGTGGCGTATATTCCCAATAATACTGCTCGTTTGCTGATGATCTCTAATATTACCTCAGGCAAAGCCAAAGAAGCGTGGAAGCGTCATCGTGAACGCAGGAAAGTAGGTAATGATGATAATCACTAATGCTTCGACGGCTAAAAACGGCAGCATTTCATACGCTATGTTTTCTGTCTTTTCGCCGGACACCGAAGCTGCAACGAAAAGCACCAGACCCATTGGAGGTGTAGCTAAACCGACGGTTAAATTGACACACATAATAACCGCAAAGTGCAAAGGGTCGATGCCCAGAGAGATAAAAATAGGCGCCAACACTGGCCCCAGTATTAGGATCGCGGGTCCTGCATCCAAAAACATCCCAATTGCAAATAAAAACAGGTTAATGATTAACAACAGAAGCAAGACATTTGAGGTGATTTGAGTAATTTGTTGTGCCAAAGAGTCGGCCATGCCAGATACAGTAATAATCCAAGCAAACACCACCGCAGAGCCAACTAAAAGCAGGATAGTACCCGACTGCACGGCAGCGTTAATCAAAATTGTCGGTAAGCTCGACAGCTTAAGCGTACCTGTTATGAAAAGTGTAACAATAAATGCGTATCCAACAGCAACTGCTGCGGCCTCGGTCGGCGTAAATACACCTGCCAAAATCCCCCCTAATAAAATAACAGGTGTTAGCAGGGGTAAAAATGACGCTTTAAACGCTGAACCACGTTCAGTCCACGTCGCTTTTGAGTTTGCTACGGGATAATTGCGTTTTTTGGCAATTCGACTTGTTACCATCATCAATCCAGCACAAATCATTAACCCCGGAACAATGCCGGCTAAAAACATACCCGCGACAGATACATTCATAATAAAGGCATACAAAATCATTATTCCTGAGGGCGGGATAATAGGTCCAATGACTGACGATGCGGCTGTAACCGCTGCTGCAAAGCGTCGGCTGTAGCCATTTTGTTCCATCGCAGGAATTAACATCTTGCCGAGCGCTGATGTATCTGCGACTGCTGAGCCAGACAAACCTGCAAACAGCACGGATGATAGAATGTTAACCTGAGCCAACCCTCCTCTGTAGTGTCCGATAAGCGTTTGACTAAAGCGCACTATGGACTGCGTGATACCCCCTTGGTTCATCAATTCACCGGCTAAAATAAAGAACGGCACTGCCATCAGTGGAAAGGAATTCATTCCTGAAAATAATCGATTTAACAATGCTGAAAAGAATACTTCATTACCGTCAATCAACAAACTAACGCCAGGCCCAATCAAAAGTGCAAAGACCACCGGTGCGCCTGCGGTTAGCAGTAGTATAAAAATCCAAATGTAGCTCAGTGACATGCTATTCGGCTCCTAGTGGGTCAACGGAAGAATAGGGCACCAAAGGGCAGGTTATAAATTGAATAAGTTTTTCAACACCTACCAAAAATAGGGATCCAAAGGCGAAGGGCATGCAAAGATAAAATATCCAAAGTTTGACCGGGACTGAGGCGGCGACGATTGTTGTGCCGCCTTCTACAAAGCGAACACTTTGCAAAAAAAACATAACGCTAATTAATATAACCAATAGGGTGATAGTTATTTCAGCCAGCCTTTTTACCAAGGCTGGTAGTGCTTGATGAAACATGTCTATCGACACATTTAAATGCTCCCTATAAGCATAGGGGGCGACAAGACAGGCTATCCATACCATTGCAAATTTAGACAACTCTTCTGTCCATGTTAACGAGTCATTTAATGCATATCGAAAAAACACCTGCGCCAAAATCATCACCACCATCAGCGCCAGCAAGCCACCGGCTATGTACTTAGCGGTTCTGGCGATATGAAAATTAATGACGGCTAGCACGTCATTCAAGCGCAATAAAATCGTTCGCATATACTTTGTTACCCGCTTTGTTTTTTTGTTTTTTAGTAAAGTAACTCATTTTGCGGCCAATGACGCAGACTATTCCGACCATCTGCCGTGTCAGTCGTATAATCAGCTGTCAGCATTTCAATATTCTCAACATCTTCACCTATCGGCAGCGAATGCCCCTCAAGTGCAAATACCGCTATTTCGTCAATGTTTAAACACAGCTTAAGCAGTTGCTCACCGCTGTATAACTGCTTGTTGGGGAACCTTACCCAATTGCCTTTTGGCAGATAAACGTCGACATCTCCTTGTTCATTTGTGCACGGAGCAACTAACAGGCTGTCGCCAAACATAAATTGCATTTCAAATGTGTGTGCGATTCGCTGATCTGGAAACGCTAATGCCATTGCTCGCATGACCGGTAAGCCTGTTTTGCTTGCTTGTTGCATGATTTGGTAAATATACGGCATCAATTGATAGCGAAGTTTTAAAGCTTTGTTTACTGCATTTTCTGCTTCGCTACCATAACTCCACGGTTCGCGTTGGCCGATACCATGCAGCCTCATATGTGCAGAAAAAACAGCCGCTTGCGACCACCTTACAAACAGAGTGGCATCCCTTGTATCTTTATAAAATCCGCCAACGTCAGTGGCAAAGTATGGCGCACCTGACATACCCCAAGAAAGTGCACCACGAATACTACCAATTAAGCCACCCCAATCTGCCTGTGGATCGCCGCCCCATTGACTAGGGAAGCGCTGTGATCCTGACCAAGCAGAGCGACTGAATAAAAACGGTCCCGATTTACAATATTGTTGCGCAGCTTCGTAGACACATTGGTTATAAAGAAGACTATAAACGTTATGCAGTCTGTTTCCGCTATCACCATTGAAAGCCAGCATGTTGTCATCTTCAACTTGTTCGCCAAAATCTGCTTTGATCATGTCAATGCCCAGATCAAACAGCGGTTTGTGAGATTCTAACCAAAACTGATAGGCATCTGGATGTGTAAAGTCAACAATACCTGACTCTGGCAACGGGGTTAATACTTCAGCAAACGCGCTCATATCCCATTTGTAGCGGTAGGCTTTGCCATCACGTTTGTCTTTTAGAAGCCAGCCTTTGCTTTCCATTTCTGCAAACAACTTGTTTTCTACAGAGACTAAAGGATACTCCCATATGCACACTTTAAAGTGTTGTTCTTTGAGTTTGTTGATAACAGCCGCTGGGTCATCGTATCTTTTTGCGTCCCATTCAAATGCAAATCGGGTGTCAGTATCCTGCCAAGCACGGCCATCTAAGGTAATGACGTCACAGGGCATGTGTTTGTCACGGACCGTTTGTGCGGTTGCTAATAATTCAGGTACGTCTTTGTAATAAGCTTTGGATAAAATGACGCCTAAGCTCCAAAGCGGCGGTACTGGCGATTTGCCAGTCAGTTGAGTGTATTGCTCAATAATATCGGCGCCTGTTGTGCCATCGAGCAAAAATATATCAAGAGCCTGATCTTCAATCAAAACAGTGTATGCGCGCGCAGACCATACCGCATAGCCAACCGCATGAGTTACTGGTGAAGGAGTGTGCACAAATAGGCCCCATCCTTGAGGGCTCCAAGCAAACGGCGTGTTTTTGTAAGAGATTTCAGCATTGACGCCCAGCGCATCGTGGTTGTGAGAGCGAATAAACTGTCCGCGTTTATTTAGACCAGACCATTTTTCACCTAGTCCGTACACGGCTTCTTCTGCTTTTAGGTCGACACTAAAAAGCCAACCGCTATCTGTTTTTGCCAGCGGAGGCAATCTGTACTGTCTTACGAAGTGACCATCAAAAGGGGTCTTTTGAATTAATTTGTCTGACTTGGTCCACTCAAAAGAAAAAGGGCTATGTTGCAGCTTTATACTATGTG
>Ga0115565_10001264_pt1 | contig 21050 bp, 16 predicted proteins | sample COGITO_mtgs_1105_FD_87199 | JGI IMG/M metagenome (GOLD analysis project Ga0115565, IMG submission 87199) | Pelagic marine microbial communities from North Sea - COGITO_mtgs_110530 | ecosystem: Environmental > Aquatic > Marine > Epipelagic | place: Germany:Helgoland, sampling site Kabeltonne... | reverse complement strand
GTATTAGACCAATTAGAACCTGTTGCCGACGAAGGTCAAAAGCGAAGACCTCTCAGTGCCCTTTTTTACTTCCCGTTATTGTTAGCATTAGCGATATCCGTCTTGTACGCGGTGTTAAGTTTATTAATCAATGTGCTGAGTGTAAGAAAAGCTAGGCAGCAGTCTGATTCACAGGAGCCGACATGATGGACTTTTTTGGCGCTGACTTATGGCAGTTTAATTGGCAAGACTTTCATTTTGTGCGGCCATTGTGGCTTGTCGCTATTTTTCCCTTACTTGCGCTTGTTTATCTTTTGAAACGTGTTGATGCAAAAAAAAGCGGATGGCAGGGTATTGTTGCTTCGCACCTTTATCAGCATATGGTCATCAGCAAAGACAAAACATCTGCTAGTCCTCCCTTTTATTTGCTAACGATATGCTGGCTGCTCGCTAGCATTGCGATGGCAGGACCCGCATGGCAAAAATTACCGCAGCCAGTATATCAGGTCAATACAGGCAAAGTGCTAATGCTCGACATGTCGTTATCTATGCGATCAACTGACCTTTCACCAGACCGTTTAAGTCGTGCCAAATTTAAGTCTATTGATTTACTAAACGCCATTGATGATGGAGAAGTCGGTTTAGTGGTGTATGCCGGAGATGCTTTTACGGTAAGCCCACTTACCTCTGACGTGTCCAACATCATTGCTTTAATTCCGAGTTTACGACCAGAAATCATGCCTGTCGGCGGCAGTTATCCGTTGGCAGCGTTTGAAGAGGCTGAAAAACTATTATCTCGAGCAGGTTACACAAAAGGCGAAATCTACTGGATTACTGACGGTGTCGATTTGAGCGACGTCGACCCCATACGCGAAAAAATTGCTGCTAGTGACTATCATGTTTCAATTTTGGGGCTAGGCACTGAAAACGGCGCCCCTATTACCCAAGCAGATGGCAGCTTATTAAAGGATAGTAGCGGGAATATTGTGATACCAAAACTGAATTCACGCTATTTAAAGCAGATTGCTAACGCTGGCAACACCCGTTACACCGATTTAAGTATTGATGACAGCGATATAAATTCCATGAAAATAGCCACGCATGTAGTTGACCAAGAACAGGTTAGTGATGACGTATTAGGTGAAGGTGATCAATGGCAAGACATGGGTGCATTTTTGGTCATTCTATTTTTGCCGTTTGCAGCTTATGCTTTTCGTCGCGGTATTTTGCTTGTGGTTCTGTTTTTAGGGGTGTTTAGCCACAGTCAGCCAAGCTTTGCCGAATCAACATCAGCCTTGGATAGCTTTCACAACCAATTATTTAAAACCAATAACCAACGCGCAAAGCAAGCATTTGAGAAAGGCGACTATACGGACGCCGCCGCACTCTTTGATGATCCGATGTGGCGCGGTGGTGCGCTTTATGAGGCAGGCGAATATCAGGCTGCATTGGAAAATTACCAACAAGTTGATGGACTTGAAGCTATTTACAATCAAGGTAATGCACTTGCAAAGCTCGGTGATTTAGCAAGGGCTTTAGAAAAATATGAGGCGGTATTGAGCCAAGACAGCAGCCACACTAACGCCTCAATCAACAAGGCGATTGTTGAAAAGTTGTTAGAGCAGCAGGAACAGCAGGAACAGCAGGAACAGCAGGAACAAAACTCTGAACAAGAAGACGACTCTCAAGAAACAGAGCAAAACTCAGAAAACCAACAATCGGACTCACAAAACGAAGATAGTCAAAGCTCAGACAACCAAAACGCTGATAATCAGCAAGACGGAGAGCCTAGCGAACCCGATGCATCAGAGCAAAACGAGCAGCAAAATGATAAATCTCAAGAGGAACAGGACAACGAGAACGAACCACAACAAGAACAACAATCCAGTGAAGATGAAGCGACAGCTGAAGAGCAAGACAAGCAAAGCGCCAGTGCTCAACAGCAAGAACAAGCGCCGACACCTGAGCAATTAGAACAAATGCAACGCGATAGAGTTTTGCTAAATAAAGTACCCGATGACCCTGCGTTTTTACTACAAAGAAAAATGTTGTTGGAATCACAACAACGCAAACGCGAGCGTTTGCCCAGCACAAATCAGAAGGAATGGTGATGAGAAGTATGAATATTCGTCTGCTTACAATTTGTTTTTTAGGTGTTATTGCAAGTTCGATGTCAGGCGGCGCGCAGGCCACTGTTACTAGCCTTATTGCAACCGTTGACAAAAATCCAGTCATGCTAGATGAGGCATTTCAATTAATGATCACGGCAACTGGCGAGGTTGATAACGATCAATTAGATTTTTCAGCACTGGACAAAGAGTTCAATCGGTCGCGCACCTCTATTAGCCGTTCGACGCAGTCAATTAATTTCTCAACTACCAAAACAACCACATGGACTACTCAAGTATTCCCAAAGCAGACGGGCCGCTTTACCATTCCCGCTTTTACCATTGACGGCCAATCAACTCAATCATTTGATATACTGGTTTTGCCGGTCAGCAGTGGACAAGGCACTCAAGCTAGAGAGTTTTATGTGACGACTGAGGTCAATAAACAAACTGTTTACTTGCAGCAACAGATTAAGTATACCGTCAAACTTCATTTGGCCGCTGACATTCAGCGCGGCAGCTTGCAATCACCCGAACTCGCCGGTGCCGTTGTGCAACAAATCGGCGAAGACAAAGAGTATCAAGAAATACTAAATGGTGTTAGGTATCGCATAATAGAGCGAAACTTTGCGATCATTCCTCAATCCAGTGGCACGTTTTCAATCAGTGGTCCAATATTCCAAGGCGAGGTCATCACCGATTCGCGTCAAGGGTTTGGTTTTTTTAATCGCACCAAAGCGATTAATCGTAGTGGTCCTCGCCAAGAAATCACGGTCAAACCAATACCATCGGATTATTCAGAACATTGGTTGCCAAGTGAGTTTGTGCAGTTGAGCGAAGAATGGCAAGGTGATGACAGCAATTTTGTGGTTGGCGAACCAATCACCCGCACGTTGACTCTTGTTGCGGTGGGACTTGTTGAAGAACAACTGCCAGAGATCGACGCGTTTTATCCGCCTGATTTCAAAACTTACCCTGACCAAGCAGAAACTGCGAGCGCACAAAAAGACAACTTACTGATTGCACAAAGAGTCGAAAATGTAGCTATTATTCCAAATAAAGCAGGCCGATATGTGTTACCAGAAGTAGTTGTCCCCTGGTTTAACGTACTAACTGAAACCACCGAGTTTGCAAAACTGCCAGCACGCACCGTTAATGTTACAGCACCGGTTAATGCTGGCGCGCAGAATTTAGCGCCACCCGTACAAAGAAATTTAGAGACTCTCAATACACAGAATCAACAAACCGGTGACTCGCCCGTGCGCGAAGCGGCTAACTTAACCAACCTAGCAAGCTTAGATAAGCTGCACTGGTCATTACTTGCTGCGATAGTTGTTTTATTAATAGCAGTAGTCGCTTTGGTCGCAGTTCTCGCCACACTGACAACGAGAAGGACAGTTGCAAAAAATAAAAACACATTAAGTAAGGTTGCTACTGGAGATGAGGAATGGCAAAAACTGAGTCACGCCGTCAGTAATAAAGAGGTCGCGCTTACCCAACGTTACTTATTAGCGTGGTTGCAAGGTAACACTAAGCAAACTCAGCATTCCGTCGTCAATATACTTGAGAGCCTGCAATGCTCGGCCTTGATTTCTCATTACAATAATATGGTAGCATCTAAGCACAGCAATAATGCAAGCACCGAATGGGAGCCAAGTAAAATGCAGGCCGAACTCATTGCACTCAAAACGTCGTTTGCACAACAGCAAAGCTTATCTGCTGCCCAAAAGCTGTATGAAAAGAAATAATACAGATAATAATTATAAGCTTTTAGTGATTGCAAAACAGTCAAACTGTTAACCAAGTAACGATAAGCATAAAAACAATACATATAATAAAAAACGACAAGGGAACTTACATGATCAACAAACATACTATTTTAAACCCGATGAGCAAAGGCTTTGCCTTATCAGCGTTGTTTATTGCCCTATCGGCTTGTTCACCTGCAAATGAATCAGTTCAAAACAGTCAAACAGCGCAAACGAGTGCTGCTGAATTACAAGTCAGCGCTGAATCAGAGCGACTATCGACATTTTTTGCAGATTCATTTCAAGAGGGTTTAGAGCGATCACCCATGTCCCAAAGTTACTTAGGTTACAAATGGGATTATGACCAATGGGGAGACTTTTCTAATCAACGAACAGACGAAGACGTCAACATCATGCGTGCTAATTTGGCAAAAGCTGAGGCGTTTGATACGTCAAAGCTGACTGATAGCGATATCATGAGTTTGAATATCTATAAGGCTGACCTAAAGCGTCGATTAGCAAATGACGAATTTAGACTCAATACCTATATCATGCATCAGTTTCGTGCTTGGCACACAACTGTGCCGAGTTTTCTGATCAATATTCACCGTGTTACTGATGCACAAGACGCCGAAGCGTATATATCTAGACTTGAAAAAGTAGCACCTTTGTTTGACCAAGTCATCGACCAGCTTAGACTGCGAGAAGAATTGGGCGTGTTTCCGCCAAAATGGGCTTATGACCAAATGATTCAGGCGTCAGACAATGTCATCAAGGGCAATCCATTCACTGAAAGTAGCGAGGATTCAACAATTTGGTCAGATTTTAATGCCAAAGTTGACAAGCTTGATATAAGCAATGCTGAAAAATCCAGTCTGATCAGCGAAGCACGCAACGCCTTGCTAAATTCGGTGCTCCCTGCCTACAAAAAGTTAATGGTAGAACTAGAAAAACAAAGAGAACTTAGCCCAGAGGAGGATGGCGTTTGGCGTTTACCAAATGGCTCGGCTTGGTATCAAAACAGACTGGAGTGGTTTACGACAACCGATTTAAACGCGCAGCAAGTACATCAGATTGGCCTCGACAACGTTGACAGAATTCATGGTTTGATGCGTGAAATCATGCAGAAAGTAGGGTTTGATGGCACCTTGCAAGAATTCTTTTTGTTCATGCGCAATGATGATCAATTTTATTATGCAGATACTGATGAAGGTCGCGACCGCTATATGCGAGAAGCAAAAGAATATATTGATCAAATGGAAGCAAGAATTCCTGAGTATTTCGGCCTAACACCAAAAGCTCGTATGATCGTAAAACGCGTCGAAGCATTTAGAGAACAATCTGCGGGTAAAGCATTTTATCAAAGTCCTTCAAAGGATGGATCGCGTCCCGGCACATACTACGCCAATCTATTTGACATGCGCAGCATGCCAACTTACCAAATGGAAGCTTTAGCATATCATGAAGGTATTCCAGGGCATCACATGCAGCGCGCGATTGCGCAAGAGCTAGAAGGCATACCAGAGTTCCAAAAATACGTTTCTTTTACTGCTTACACAGAGGGTTGGGGTTTATACACAGAAGAATTGGGTAAAGACATGGGCTTTTACAAAGACCCGTATTCTGATTTTGGACGCCTAGCAATGGAACTATGGCGTGCATGCCGTTTGGTGGTTGATACAGGTATACATGAGATGAAATGGTCTCGTGAAAAGGCGATTGAGTACCTCGTGGAAAACACACCAAATCCAGAAAACGACTCGGTAAAAGCAATTGAACGATACATTGCAATGCCAGGCCAAGCGACTGCCTATTTGATTGGTAAGCTCAAAATAATGGAGTTACGTGAAAAGGCGAAAACAGAATTGGGTGACAAATTTGATTATCGTGGTTTTCACGATGAAATACTCAAAGATGGTCCTGTACCAATGACTATTCTTGAAGAAAAAATTAATAACTGGATTTCTGCTACTAAGTAAATACGATTAGATTAAGACCTAGTCATAAGCGCGCGATGTTGCTTAATATCGCGCTTTTTTTAAACATAGATCGAATATCTTCTGCTTTTGCCCTACTCTATACGACATGATCAGAAAAAACTGAAAAATAATTATGTTTTCTAGAAAGAAAAAACAAGCCGCATCGGTCTCTTCTGACATGATGAAAAAACAAAAACGATACGAAGCGCTAGTAAAAGGCTTACACGCTGACGTGTATCGCTATGCCCTATGGCTAATAAAAGATAAAGCAATTGCTGAGGACGTAGTTCAAGAAACATTCTTGCGAGCTTGGAAATCAATCGATTCATTAAATGATGAAGCCGCAGCAAAGTCATGGCTGATTACTATTTTAAGACGCGAAAACGCGCGCCGATTCGAACGCAAGCAATTTGACTTAGTCGATATAGATGATGTTGCTGTAGCAGACCCTAATGATATAAACGATATGGTGTTAGAACACCGAGAATTGCGCAAGATTATGTCGTCGCTTAGTGAGGAATATCGTGAACCCTTGATGTTACAAATAATCATGGGGTTTACTGGCGATGAAATCGCTGAGCAATTAAATTTAAATAAAAATACCGTCATGACACGGTTATTCAGAGCGCGGAATCAAATCAAAGATGCATTATTGGCAAAGCAAGATATGGGAGCAACTATAAATGGATGAGTTAACATTTAGACGCACTATTTATGCCGATCCTAATACTCAAGATCCAGCAGTAATTGAGGCGGCGAAGCAAGATCCAAGCAAACAAGCATTTTGGAATGACACAAAAGCGTTGGACGCTCAAATTACCGCTGCGACCAAAGTGCCAGTGCCAGATGATTTAGTTGAAAAGTTATTACTCAAGCAATCATTTGAAGATCGCGAGCGCTCGGTCAACAAACGGCCTTGGTATATTGCCCTAGCCGCTTCGGTTGCGCTGGCCGCTGTACTGTCGTTTAACTTAATTGGACTGAACCCTTCAACGGGCTTAGCGAGTGACGTGTTTGCGCATGTTGATCATGCTTACATGGAAAAAGAAATCATGATGAGCGCGGGCAATGTAGATATGCAAAGCGTCAATGCAAAATTAGCCAGTTTTAACGGTGCAATCACCGGTGATTTTGGTGAAGTGGTATCCGCTAATTATTGTTATTTAGATAAGATAAAAAGTCTGCATCTTATCATCAAGGGCGAGAATGGCTTGGTCAATATGTTTGTCATACCAAAAAGCCTGACTGAATCGATTCAAGAAAGCTTTAGTAACGCAGCGTTGATTGGCACCTCATTTTTGTTGGAGTCTGCGAAAATAATAATCGTCGGCGAAGACCGCGCAGAAGTCAACAAAGTGCAGCAAAATGCAATTAATTCGATAACGTTTTCGGGTTAGCTTGTCTGGCTGAATAGCGTTAATATTTTTAAAATACATGTTATCGTCAAAGCAGTACTGTTATTAGCCCGTTAATTGAGTTTACCGGGCTTTTTTTATAACTAAGTTTAGATATTTGCTGAGAGGTGTTACCCTTTATTAATATAACAACATAGGGCTCTTAAAGCATGGAAACAGGCACGATCATCTCATTAGTTATTTATTTTGCAGCAATGTTAGGCATTGGTCTTTATGCATTTCGAAGTAATGAAGAGACATCGTCCGGCTATTTGCTAGGTGGACGCAAACTTAGCGCTCCTGTTACAGCGCTTTCTGCAGGTGCATCTGACATGAGCGGCTGGATGCTAATGGGCGTACCCGGCGCAATGTACTTATCTGGCGCCTCTTCACTATGGATTGCCGTTGGTTTGGTATTGGGCGCTTGGCTAAACTACCTCATCGTCGCGCCTAGATTGCGCACGTTTACCGAAGTCGCAAATGACGCGATAACACTTCCAGATTATTTTGAAAATCGATTTTTTGATAGTTCTCGTAGCCTGCGCATTATTTCAGCCGTTGTGATTATTATCTTTTTTACCTTATATACCTCATCTGGACTAGCCGCGGGCGGCAAATTATTTGATACAAGCTTTGGCCTTAACTACACGGCGGGTCTTTATCTTACTGCGGGGGTTGTGGTGTGCTACACATTATTTGGCGGCTTTATGGCCGTGAGCATGACTGACTTTGTGCAAGGTATTATCATGTTTATTGCGCTCGTAATGGTGCCGACCGTAGTGGTGTTCGAACTTGGCGGTATTGGCAATACACTGGATACCCTGCGTAATATTAATCCAAATTTGCTATCGTTTAGCATTGATGCAAGCACTGGCGCGACGGTCAGTATTATTGGCACAATTTCATTGATGTCTTGGGGGCTAGGTTATTTTGGTCAACCGCATATTATTGTGAGGTTTATGGCAATTAGTAGCGTTAAAGCATTGCCAACGGCACGCCGAATTGGCATGACATGGATGATTGTGGCGTTATTTGGTGCCGCTGCTACCGGCCTATTCGGTTTGGCTTATCTGACGTCAGTCAACCAACCACTTGATGATGCAGAAACAGTCTTTATTACACTATCACAACTACTCTTCCATCCTTTGATTGGTGGATTTTTGTTAGCGGCTATCCTAGCCGCAATCATGAGCACGATCTCAAGCCAATTGTTGGTGACCTCTAGCTCTTTGACAAGAGACGTATATACTGCGTTCCTCAAAAAAGACGCGTCAGAAAAACAACAAGTTTTGGTTGGCAGAATATCAGTTGTTATTGTTGCCTTTGCAGCAATATTGTTAGCATCCGATTCAAACAGCTCAATATTAAGTCTAGTAAGCAACGCTTGGGCAGGTTTTGGAGCGGCTTTTGGGCCACTAGTGTTGTTTTCATTGATGTGGAAAGAAATGTCCAAGCCAGCAGCTATTGCCGGCATTGTTTCTGGTGCAGCGACCGTCTTAATCTGGATATACGCACCTTTGGGTGAAAACGGTGCCAGTTTATCCGCCACTATTTATGAAATTATCCCAGGCTTTATTGTTTCTAGTATTGTGATTGTAATCGTTTCAAAATTGATGCCTCAGAAAAATCCAAAAGTCGCTGAGCTTTTTGATGTGTTTGCCGATACCCTAAAGACAAAGTCCATGTAAACTAAAGTAGAAAAAATACAAAATGAGTTTCTTCGCCGCCAGACAGCCAATATTTGATTCGCACCGAGTCTTGTTTGGCTATGAGCTGCTGTTTAGAACAAGCTTGGATAACTTTTTTCCTGATGTAGACGAAGAGAAAGCAACGTCAAAGATGATTGAAGGCCTGCAGCTTGATCTAGGCCTCGATCGCATCACCGCTGGTAAATTAGCGTTCATCAATTTTACCCACCAAAGTCTGCTAGATGGATACCCAGAGCTGTTGCCTGAAGAGAAGATCGTTGTCGAAATATTGGAAACGGCAAAACCAACCAAACAACTTTATACCAAGTTAAAATCTCTTCATAGCAAAGGCTACATCTTGGCTTTGGATGATTTTGTACATACCCCCGTGTGGGACCTTTTTTATCCTTTAATCAAAATTATAAAGATTGATTATATGGAAGCAAGCGAAGCCCAAATCACAGAGACAATTAAGGTGACAAAGCGCTTCCCACACATAAAACTACTGGCAGAAAAAATAGAAACAAACGAAGAGTTTGAGAAAGCTAAATCGTTAGGTTTTGAACTGTTTCAAGGCTACTTTTTTGCGCGACCAGAAGTGATCAAGAGCATTGCACTAACGCCCTCACAGTCGATGCTAAGCACCTTGCTAAATGAAATAACGCAAGATGAGCCGAATTTTAATAAAATCACCAAGATATTTGAGCTCGACGTAACACTCTCGTTCAAATTACTGCGCTACACTCAATCTCCACTATTTAAGCGCCGCAAAGCGATTGAGAATATAAAACAAGCGGTCATCGCTTTGGGTAAGAGTGAGCTAGAACGGTTTATCATTATTTTATTTGCAGCTCAGTTCGGTGAAAAAAAACCAACAGAATTGATTCGTTTATCCATGCATCGTGCAAAGTTTTGTGAAACCTTGATGCTCGCAACACAAAAATCCAAGGACCAGTCCAGTGCGTTTTTGGCAGGTATGCTGTCGTTAATTGATGCCATGCTTGACGCGGATTTGACTGACGTCATTAATAGCCTACCCTTGAGTGATGCTATCAAAACCGCTCTTATCCAACGAGAAGGCAGTCTCGCTAGATGCTTGAGCATCTGTGAACAGTTCGAGCGCGGGAACTGGCAAGAGATGGAAGCAAGTTGTGTAGCAATCGGCGTGGATTACCATACTTTACTCAGCGATTATGCTAACGCTATGCAATGGTCAGAAGACCGGCTAGTTGAGATTGTGTAAATTGTAGTGAATCGTATCACTATCTCGACAATGTTAATGTGCTATCCACACACAATGCTTTTGAGCTAGGTAGCGTCAAATAATTCACCCAAAAGTTCGTTGTTACTTGAATGTTTTTCTAACAATTCAACGAGTTTTGCAGCACGTTGGATAGGATTAAGGTGGCTCAACGCTCTGCGCAAATTTCTTACGTTCTCTAGTTCCTTCCCTGTCATCAGAAGCTCTTCACGGCGCGTGCTGCTTCTGGCAATGTCTATCGCGGGAAATATGCGCTGCTGCGCGATCTCTCTTGATAAAACAATTTCCATATTCCCTGTGCCTTTAAATTCCTCAAATATAACTTGGTCCATGCGGCTACCGGTGTCAATGAGTATTGTCGCCAAAATCGTGAGCGACCCACCATTCTCAATTTTCCTTGCTGCTCCAAATAGTTTTCGTGGGATGTCTAGGGCATTGGCGTCGAGTCCGCCCGACATGGTGCGGCCGCTACTTTTTTGTTTAGCGTTGTGTACTCGAGACAATCTAGTCAAAGAATCAATCACTATCATTACATCATGCCCTTGTCCGGCTTCGTGACGTGCTTTGCGAAGCAATTCATCGGCCAAGCGTACATGCTGACTATGGCTTTCATCTGTGGATGAAGCGTAAACCTGAGCCGGTACGTTTCGCTTAAAATCAGTGACTTCTTCGGGTCGCTCATCAATCAGCAAGGCATATAGTTTTACGTCAGGATAGGCGGTACCTGCTGCTTGGCAAATATGCTTTAGCAGTGTAGTTTTTCCGCAGCCTGGCGGCGCGACGATAAGGCCCCGCTGACCCATGCCGATGGGCGTAATGAGATCCATTGCCCGCATACTAGTTTGCTGAGATCCTAGTGATAAATGAATACATTGAAAAGGGTTAATGGCTGTGCCTTTAGCAAAACGCGTTTGCGGGTCGATTTGCGCTTGGCTATTGGCCAAGTCATTGGGTAACGATTCTTCTGCAGACGCTGTTTCTAGTGGTGTGCTAGCGGTCTTTTTTTTCAGGTTCAACGATAATATTTTTCTTGTCATGTCTTCACTTTATAGATTTATATTTTTTGAGATGCATATAAGCTTATGCGCTACCTGCTTAATCTTACCTTGATCCCAAAGAATCAATCTAATACTCACGCAACGCAAAAAAACAACAGTGTACCCTTATCCTGTCGCTGTTGCGCAATCGTAGCAAATAACCAGCCAGTTTTGTTATCAATATTATCACCTCAAGCATATTCTGACTTTGACGACGCTAAAGATGGCGGACCTGCAGCCTTGGTTAAATAATAACGAAAAGCTTGCCGACACAGGTTTTGAAATTCAGAACAACTCTCTTATAACAAATATGCAACATATGTGCGCTTCTGGTTATTATAAAAGCATTATAAAGACCAAATTATCATAATCCGAGGCACTTCAAATATGTTAAAGTTCTATGCATATATAAAATTAGCATAACCCAGGAGTCAAGCGAGATTATGTCAGAGCAAACAACAGCAATCACTCATCTAAAGCAGTTAGAAGCAGAGAGTATTCAAATATTCAGAGAAGTGGCTGCAGAATTCGAAAACCCAGTCATGCTGTATTCAGTTGGTAAAGACTCTTCCGTTTTGCTGCATTTGGCTCGCAAAGCTTTTTCGCCCGGCACCATACCATTTCCGTTGTTACATGTTGACACAACATGGAAGTTCAAAGAAATGATAGCGTTTCGCGATCAAATGGCAGCCAAACATAATCTCAACTTACTTGTTCACACTAATCAAGAAGGCGTCGCCCAAGGTGTCGGCCCTTTTAGCCATGGCAGTGCAAAGCATACTGATATAATGAAGACGCAAGCATTGAAACAAGCGTTAAATCATTATAAGTTTGACGCCGCGTTCGGTGGCGCGCGACGCGATGAAGAAAAATCTCGCGCAAAAGAGCGCGTGTATTCTTTTCGTGATGAAAACCATCGATGGGATCCGAAGAATCAGCGTCCCGAATTGTGGAATATTTATAACTCACAAATTAATAAAGGCGAGAGCATACGCGTGTTCCCTATGTCTAACTGGACAGAGTTAGATATTTGGCAGTATATTTACTTAGAAAACATCGAGATCCCATCACTCTATTTAGCTAAGCCAAGACCTGTTGTTAAACGAGATGGCACCTATTTTATGGTAGACGATGATAGAATGCCGTTAGAACCTGGTGAAACACCTGAAATGCGATCCGTACGCTTTAGAACCTTAGGCTGCTATCCTTTAACAGGTGCGGTAGAGTCAGAGGCGGATACGCTGCCAGAGGTAATTCAAGAGATGTTGTTGACCAAGACGTCTGAACGCCAAGGCCGGGTAATTGATCATGATTCTTCTGGCTCTATGGAAAAGAAAAAAATGGAGGGTTATTTTTAATGTCAAATAATATCGTATGGCACGAACACGCAATTGATAAAAATGTTCGAGCAAATGCGCTGGGACAAAAACCTAGTGTAATTTGGCTAACAGGTTTATCGGGTTCTGGCAAATCAACTATCGCTGATTTATTAGAAAAAAAACTTTTTGAGCAAAACCGCAAAACTTATTTACTCGATGGCGATAACGTGCGCCATGGTTTATGCGGAGATTTGGGCTTTGATGACAAAGCTCGTGTAGAGAATATCCGACGCATTAGCGAAGTATCGAAGCTATTTGTTGATTCTGGCACAATTGTATTGACCGCTTTTATTTCACCGTTCAAAGCCGACAGAAATTTTTGCCGCTCGCTTGTAGAAGCAGGCGAATTTATTGAGGTTTTTGTCGATACTCCATTAGAAGTCTGTGAGCAACGTGACCCCAAAGGTCTTTATAAGAAAGCACGCAGCGGAGAAATACAGCACTTCACTGGCATAGACTCTACATATGAGCGACCAGATGCTCCCGAAATTCATTTAATGTATATGGATGAGCCGGCACAAGCTACCGCAGAGCGTTTGTACAACGAACTCGTTGCAAAAGGATTTGTTTAAATGACAGCTTGGAATCTTTCGAACGAACTCGCCAAAAAAGTTACTCGCATCGCGGTTGAAGCAGGCGAGAAAATTATGCAGATATATGAGCAGGACTTTAAAATTTATGACAAATCAGACTCAAGTCCTTTGACAGAGGCTGATTTGGCTGCTCATCATCATATCGTGGATGGCCTTGCCGCTATATCAGATTTGCCAGTGTTGTCAGAAGAATCCGCGAGCATCACTTGGGCTGAGCGCAAAAAATGGACACGGTATTGGTTGGTTGACCCTTTGGATGGCACTAAGGAGTTCATCAAAAAAAATGGTGAATTTACGGTCAATATCGCGTTAATTGAATATGGGGAGCCGACATTTGGCGTCGTTCATGCGCCTGCTATCAACAAAACCTATGTCGGTAAAGTAGATGAATTTGCTTATTGCGAGGAAAACGGTAAGCGCACTGATATAAAAGCGGCTCAACATGTTGCAGGCGATACTTGGAAAGTGGTGGGCAGTCGCTCGCACCAGAGCCCTGAAATAAACAAAATATTAGACTCGTTAGAAGGCACAACTGAGTTAGTCGCGATGGGCAGTTCATTAAAGTTATGTTTAGTGGCAAGCGGCGAAGCACATTTGTATCCGCGAGTGGGTCCAACCTGCGAATGGGATACCGGCGCGGCGCATGCCGTAGCATTGGCAGCCGGCGCAAAAGTGACCGTGCTAAATGCTGATAATCCCTTTGATGCGGACGCACATCCTCTTCGATACAATCAAAAAGATTCTCTTTTAAACCCATATTTCTTGGTAAGTTGCTAACAATGAATAACGAAAACGAATTATTAAAAAGCGACATTTTGTCGTATTTAGAACAACACGAACAAAAAGATTTGCTGCGATTTTTAACCTGCGGCAGCGTAGATGATGGCAAAAGCACCTTGATCGGACGCTTGTTGCATGACTCAAAGATGATTTATGAAGACCAATTAGCGGCTATTACAAAAGACAGCAAGAAGTCTGGCACAACCGGTGAAAAAGTTGACTTAGCATTGTTGGTTGATGGTTTACAGTCAGAACGAGAGCAAGGTATTACGATTGATGTGGCTTACCGTTATTTCTCAACAGAAAAACGTAAGTTTATTATTGCTGACACCCCGGGACATGAGCAATACACGCGTAACATGGTGACAGGCGCTTCCAACTGCGATTTGGCGATTATATTGATTGATGCCAGGGCGGGTGTCAAAACTCAGTCTCGACGTCACTCGTTTCTAGTGTCGCTATTGGGTATTAAACACGTCATTGTTGCTGTCAATAAAATGGATTTGATGGATTATAGTGAAGATGTTTACGAAGCAATCAAAAAAGACTTTTTGGAATTTTCTAATCAATTAGAAATTCCAGACATCCGATTTGTGCCTTTATCAGCGCTAGACGGCGACAATGTTGTTAATCGAAGCGACAAAACACCTTGGTTTAAAGGTCAGGTGTTAATGGAGTTGCTTGAATCAATCCAAATATCACATCAAGAGCACCAAGAATTTAGATTCCCTGTTCAATACGTGAATCGCCCTAACCTCAATTTCCGTGGCTTTGCAGGGACGATCGTGTCAGGTTCTATTAAGCCTGGAGATGCTATTATGGCGCTTCCATCAGGCAAGACCTCAACGATCAAAACCATCTCAACCTTTGACGGGGATTTGGACGTTGGCTATGCATCAAATGCCGTCACCCTAACGCTAAATGACGAAATAGATATTTCACGCGGCGATATGATTGTGAAAGCGGATGCAACGCCATTGAATAGCAGCCAATTCAAAAGTCATCTCGTGTGGATGTCAGAAGACGCGATGATTCCTAACAAGCAATACAGCTTTAAGTTTGCGACCAAGGTTGTTTCTGGTAGCGTTTCTTCAATTGATAATTTGATTGATGTTAACACCCTGGAAAAAAGCGAAGCTCTGCACTTAAAATTAAATGAAATCGCAATTGGTGATATCAAGCTGACACAAAACGTTGCCTGTGACCCCTATTCACAAAACCGTGCCACCGGCGCATTTATCATCATAGACCGTCTCACAAACGGAACCGTAGGGGCCGGTATGATCATATCAGAAAGTAAAAGTGGCTCAACAAGCCAGCAATATTCTGAATTCGAACTCGAGTTTAATACCTTAGTCAGAAAGCACTTCCCGCATTGGAATGCTTTGGATATTACTAGCAAGGGTTAGGATTACGGATGCCAAGCCGTTGTGCTAAGTGTACACTTGGCAAAACGGCTAGTGTTTTACTTTTAAGGTTGTAACTAAATGACATTAGAGCAAATTATTGTTCTGGTAGTATTTTTGGGCACGATAGTGTCGTTAATGTTTACCAACAAGCGCCCATCCACTATTTTTTCTGCGTGTGTCATTGTGCTACTGTTGACTCAACAACTCAGCTTAGACGATGTCCTAGGTAATGCCACTAACAAAGGCTTGATTGCGCTTGTACTGCTGCTGTTGGTGAGTAATTCAATTGATAAAACAACGTTTATAAAACGTTTGGGTCGAGCGATTGTAAATAAGTCATTTACAAACAGTTTTTGGCGGATGTTTGCGCTTACATTTAGCTCATCGGCACTGTTAAACAACACCGCTATCGTGGCCAGTCTGATTGGTCCGATTAAGCAAAATCAGTTTCACGCGCCATCAAAGCTGCTCATCCCCTTATCGTATGCAGCAATACTAGGCGGGACAGTAACGCTGATTGGTACATCGACAAACTTAATAGTCGACAGCTTTTTAATTGAACATGGGCATCGTGGCTTTAACTTCTTTGATTTTACCTTGTTTGGACTCACCGCCGGGCTAATGTGCGGTGTCCTGCTATTCTTGTTAACGCCATGGCTACCAGATATCGCTGGCAATAAAAGTCAATATCAAAGCTATTTGTTAGAGGCTGACGTCGAAGCAAATTCTGAATTAGTCGGTAAGACTGTTGAAGCTAACCATCTCAGAAACTTGCCTGAACTATTTCTGATTGAAATCATCCGTAAAAATAACGTCATCACCCCCGTGACGCCTGATTTTGTGATTGAACAAGATGACAAACTCATTTTTACTGGCAACGTGCAAAAACTAGAAAACTTGGATCATATCAAAGGCCTAACTCTATTTGCCGAGACGGATGGCTTGCTGCATGACAACCTGACCGAAGTTATCATTTCGAACCGAGCCCCGATTGTTGGTAAAACACTCAAAGAAATCGGTTTTAGAGCCCTGTTTGATGCGGCTGTCGTCGCCATCAGACGTGATGGAGAGCAGTTATCTGGAAAGCTTGGCGAGCTAAAGCTGAAATCTGGTGACTTCCTTTTGTTGGCAACTGGCAGCGATTTTCAGCGCCGCGATAATATTGCAAAAAACTTTTTTGTCGTGTCTGAACAAAAAATAATGCGTAAACTGAGTTTCCTTCAGGAAAACGTCACACTGCTCGGCTTTATCATAACGATTGCGGCAGCCGCACTGACCAACATAGGACTCGCTGACGCCTTGTTGTTTTTCTTGGCCAGCTTGATGATTCTCAAAGTAAGCTCATTGTCAGAAATTAAACGAAACTTACCGCTGAACTTAATTTTGGTGATAATGGGCGCTTTGAGCCTTGCAACAGCATTAGAAAACAGCGGGCTGATTGCCCTTATGACTCAATCCGTTTCTCCATGGATTGGTGACATGCCACCCTTCGTGGCGTTAATTGCAGTTTATGTACTTACCTTATTGCTAACTGAGTTTGTTACAAACAATGCAGCCGCCGCCTTAATGTTTCCGTTTGCCTATGGTATGGTGAACGCAATGGGACTGCCACTTATGCCTTTTGCCTTAGCCGTTGCGTTTGCAGCAAGCGCCAGTTTTATATCGCCATATGGTTATCAAACAAACTTGTTAGTATTTAGTGCAACTAATTACAAATTTAAGCACTTCGTAAAACTTGGTATTCCGATATCGATAACATATTCAACCATCGTCCTTAGTCTGCTTACATGGGTGTATTTGTAAGTAGATTCGCCCAGAGTTTAGGGCTTTTTTTGTAATGTCAGCATCGTTTATACAATCATACGAACACATCCGTTAGATTGAAAATATGCTCAAATGTGCCTTGTAAGCGGTTTATTGAAAAAAAATATCTAGCAGTTGGTGTACAAAAATATAGTTACATTATCTATTGCAGGCACAATAATCTTGTCGTATCCTCATGGCTAGTGAGTCGACACGCTCACACATTAATATATTTAATACTTGTCGGAGTGCCTAAGTTACGAAAGTAGTTTTGGGCTGAGATCGCGAAAGCGGGATCCGTGAACCTGATCAGGATAATACCTGCGTAGGGAACAAGCTGCCTAACATTGGACGCTTGTGCGTCTTTTTTTATGCGCACAACATAAGCATTCATTATTAGGTTGCAAGGTGGGGTTAACTCCATTTTACGATCTACCTCTATTCCTAACGTGGAATATCTGACAAGACAACCCTTTAACTATGAGGTAAGTCATGTCAAACATATCGAAAAAGCCGTCGCGCAGAGGAAGCCGAGCGGCTGCATCTAATTATATTTATAATCTAACAGGGCAACCCTTCCCCAATTCTAATAAGGTGCATGCCTTAGGCACACTTAATGGCGTGCGAGTTGGGATGCGCGAAATTACGCTTAGCGACACGCTAATAGGGGGATCTGACGACACCCCAATCTATGAATCAAATAGGCCACTGCGTGTATACGATACCTCGGGCCCTTACACTGATCCAAGCGTCGAACTAGATATTCGTAAAGGGCTGCCTAAGTTTCGTCAACAGTGGATAGAAAGCAGACGCGATACCGAAATGCTTGATTCCGTCACTTCGCAGTTTTCTCAGCAACGAATGGCTGATGATGGGCTGGATCACATCCGATTTGAACATCTACCTAAAATTCGCAGAGGTTTGGCTGGTAAAAATGTCACCCAAATGCATTATGCTCGCCAAGGTATTGTAACGCCCGAAATGGAGTATGTCGCAATACGAGAAAACATGGGCCGAGCAAAAATCCAAGAAGAATTACTCGCGGCACAGCATAAAGGAGAATCGTTTGGTGCGAGTATCCCTGATTTTATAACGCCCGAATTTGTGCGTGATGAGATCGCGCGTGGGCGCGCTATTCTGCCCAACAACATCAATCATCCCGAAACAGAACCCATGATTGTTGGTCGCAATTTTCTGGTCAAAGTAAATGCCAATATCGGTAACTCTGCGGTAAGTTCATCTATCGAAGAAGAAGTAGAAAAAATGGTCTGGTCTACCCGCTGGGGCGCCGATACCGTCATGGATTTATCGACAGGCCGTTACATACATGAAACCCGTGAATGGGTCATACGTAACTCCCCTGTCCCAATTGGCACAGTCCCGATCTATCAAGCACTTGAAAAAGTTAATGGGGTGGCTGAAAACTTAACCTGGGAGATATTCCGCGACACCCTCATTGAACAAGCTGAACAAGGTGTTGATTACTTTACTATACATGCCGGAGTGCTTCTTCGTTATGTCCCGATGACTGCAAAACGGGTTACCGGCATCGTCTCGCGCGGCGGCTCCATTATGGCCAAATGGTGTTTGGCGCATCATCAAGAAAATTTTCTGTATACCCACTTCGAAGATATTTGTGAAATTTTAAAACAGTATGATGTGTGTTTTTCTCTGGGTGATGGCTTACGCCCCGGTTCTATCGCCGACGCAAACGACGAAGCACAATTTAGCGAATTACGCACCTTAGGCGAGCTAACTAAAATAGCGTGGAAACACGATGTTCAATTATTTATTGAAGGCCCCGGCCATGTTCCGATGCATATGATTAAAGCGAATATGGCAGAGCAATTAAAACATTGTGATGAAGCACCCTTTTATACATTGGGGCCACTAACAACGGACATTGCGCCAGGATACGATCATATTACCTCTGGGATTGGCGCGGCTCAAATTGCTTGGTATGGCTGTGCCATGCTCTGTTACGTTACCCCCAAAGAACATTTAGGCTTACCTAACAAAGAAGATGTAAAAGAAGGACTTATTACCTACAAAATTGCTGCTCACGCTGCGGATTTGGCAAAAGGCCATCCTGGTGCACAAGAACGCGATAACGCCTTGTCTAAGGCACGTTTTGAATTTAGATGGCATGACCAATTTAATATTGGTTTAGATCCGATGCGTGCTCGTCAGTATCACGACGAAACTTTACCGCAAGAATCAGGCAAAGTAGCCCATTTTTGTTCTATGTGCGGTCCAAAATTTTGCTCAATGAAAATAAGTCAAGAAGTGCGGGATTATGCTAAAAACTTAGACATTAAAAAACAACAACATGAACTACTTGATGACGCACTGGAAATCAAAATGATTGATGTTGAAGCAGAGATGAAAGCCAAATCCGATCAATTTAAGCAAAAAGGGTCAGAGCTTTATCATAAAGCCGTTTAAAACATTATACGCTGAACGATCAGCGTATTGGCTTTTATTTTTACCTTAACAAGGGACATCTGATGATTAACAGTTCAAAGGAATACACGGATTTAATCGCTGACAAAGATGATTCAAAGACAAGACGAGAGGCGCTTACCGCGCCGCCTATTGTTTGGAGTATTGCGGGTTCTGATAGCGGCGGTGGTGCCGGTATTCAAGCCGACAACTTGACCATTCATGACTTAGGAGGGCATGCTTGCAATGTAGTAACCGTCGTCACGGCTCAAAATTCAGAAAAAGTTGATGGTGTGGAATCCGTGTCTTCTTACTTAATGCATGCGCAACTCGATAGTCTATTGGCTGACTTGAGCCCTCGCGCTATTAAAATAGGTGTGATTGCTGACGCTAAGCAGATGCGTGAACTAACGACTTGGCTGGCGGGTACCCTTAGCATTTATAAGCAAACGCATAATGTAGACATTCCGGTAATCTGGGATCCTGTGATGGTATCGACCAGCGGCGGGCAGCTAACCCTTAATGGTCAAGATTTGAACGTCAATGACTATTTAGATCTGGCGCATCAGGTGACATTAATCACCCCAAATGAGTACGAATTAGAAGCGCTTGCATGCCTGTTTAATACACAAGGGTTAGAACAGGCATTAGACCTTGTCGCTAACAATCTTCAGACCAATGTGTTGGTTACTGGGGGCGAAAGTAATGGGACTGATGCGACAGATTGGCTTGCCGCAAAAACAATGTCGCATACGTCGGATTATTTCCATAATCAAACCATCGGCTTTACATCAAACAAAGTAAATACTGCCCATAACCATGGGACGGGCTGCACTTTATCTAGTGCTATTGCGACTGTAATGGCATTTGGATATCCCCTATTGGATGCAATTGTAGTGGCTAAAGCATACGTGCATCAAGGTTTGTCAAAGGCTTATGGTTTGGGACGCGGGCCTGGTGTCTTAGCACGCAGAGGTTGGCCAAGCGAACGCGCTCATTATCCGCAAATTTTGTTGTCTAACGATAAGACGTCAGATGGGCTCAATACGCTTGCGTTTAAAAAACTGACGTTGCCTTTAAACGTTTATCCAGTCACCAGATCGCTAGCGGTATTAGAGAGCGTATTAGCGGCGGGCGCCAACACGGTTCAATTGCGAGTCAAACCCGAAAACTACTTAGGCGAATTTGAAGATGCACAAGCCAATAATGAACTCATATTACAAAGAATCGAAAGCGACATTGTTAAAGCAATCGCATTAGGACGCAAATATAAGGCCCAAGTATTCATTAATGATCATTGGCAGTTGGCGATCAAACATGGTGCTTTTGGTGTCCATTTAGGACAAGAGGACCTGTTTGCAGCAGACTTAGCAAAAATTGCGAGGGCGGGTCTCGCGCTAGGCGTGTCTTCACATGGCTACTTCGAACTATTGTTGGCGTCTGCGCTAGG
>Ga0115565_10001262_pt1 | contig 21054 bp, 18 predicted proteins | sample COGITO_mtgs_1105_FD_87199 | JGI IMG/M metagenome (GOLD analysis project Ga0115565, IMG submission 87199) | Pelagic marine microbial communities from North Sea - COGITO_mtgs_110530 | ecosystem: Environmental > Aquatic > Marine > Epipelagic | place: Germany:Helgoland, sampling site Kabeltonne... | reverse complement strand
CCCATTAATCAAGGTGTTATATTGTTCATTGTTTTCCAATAATTGTTTAGACTGCTCAATCACATCCAACATTTTGTTCATATATTGCGCGACAGACTTGGGCGCATTAACATTTACTTCTTTGGCTGCAGCATCGGTAGCGTATTTCACGTCCCCGTACTGCTGCATCTTTTGATAAGACTCACTTTGCTTTAACTGCATCGCAAAACCGCTTAATTGTTTGTTGTCATACCCTAATCCTAACGCTGAATTATAAGAGGTTTGAATATCACCGTAGAAAAACTGACTGGCGACATCATCCATTTTTGAAACGAGGTCTGAGATAGCCTTCAACTCGTCTTTGTTAATATCCCCTTCAACTTCAACACTATAGTTTAGTGAACGCGAACTTTGAATTGAGAGTCCTAGCATATCACCCTCTTCTTTTTTCAAGCTCAACCCTGATGCGCTGCTTGACTGTGAAGAAGACAAACGAATGAAGACGGAGTCGCCTTGCGCGGTTCTAATCGATATGTCACTGCTGCTATTATTCTGAGATTTCTGTGATAGCGAAGTCACCAATCCAGCTTGAGTTTCGCTTAGATAGCGTTTCTCAAAATCATCAATACCTCTTCCAATTTCTGACTCTGCGTTTTTTATGCCATCATTTAAGGCTGGGTTGAGTAGTTCGCCCAAGTCTTCTTTAGCCAGCTTTATGCCAGATGCAACGCCTGCCTTCGCCTGTTCTATTTTTTGACTGATATCATCACTGCTTGCGCCATTGTTAGCTGCTTTTTGTAATGCACCGCCGATAAACTTTAACACATTGACCGCAACCGCTTTAAAATCGAACAGGCTTCTATCAGCAGAGACGTCTACTTGGTCAGTCTTGGCCTTTTTGGCTGCGGTTTCAGCGTTATCTGCAGAAGCTAAATCGACATTGCCGCTTTTAACAGTCAGTGCTTGCGTGATTCTTTTGTTTAATACACTGGCAGCCACCACCGATGCCTGCGTCAGGTCAGAATTATCCTCTGCTAATTTTATTTTAGTACTTTGTAATTTCGCGGCCTGCGCATTTACACTATCAACAACTGGTCCATGGCTAGGGTCGCCAATACCCACAGGTTTTTTGATAGGCACTTCTCTCAAAGCCGTTTTGGCAGGTTCAAGTGCCACTGACGTTAATTCATTAAAATTCATAATAGATACCTCACTATCCGTAACTCTGCTATCGGCAAGCCTATAGATTTTCTTTAGCTTTAACTTGGTAAATATTTAAATTACTTTAAAATGCTCGCAAATTTACTCACCGGTTATGCAATTAATATGAATATATCCGAGCTCTACACGTCACAACTAGTGGATAAACAACTATTTTTGAGCGATCTCCTTGCACCCTTTTATACGAATGAGATTAGGACCTTTGAGTCACCGCCAAAACATTTTAGAATGCGCGCCGAGTTTAGGATTTGGCATGATGGCGATGACACATTTCACATAATGTTTAACCAAGATACAAAAGAACAATACAGAGTAGATTCCTTACCTGCCGCTAGCGTGTCAATAAATCTAGCAATGCAACTAATGACCCAGGCCTTGCAAGGTAATCAAATTCTGAGGCATAAGCTATTTCAGATAGACTATTTGAGCACCACCACCGATGAAGTGCTTATTAGTATGATTTATCATCGCCAACTTGATGACCAATGGATCGCGGAAGTGACAAAACTCAGAAAAATGTTCTCCACGTTCTCAAAAATTGATTTTGTCGGGCGTGCAAAAAAACAAAAAATTATGGTCGATTCAGACTTTGTTAACGAACGCTTGTTAATTGCTGGTAGGCACTATACGTTTAAGCAAATAGAGAATAGCTTCACGCAACCAAATGCACTGGTCAATGTTAAAATGATTGAATGGGCAATGTCCAAAAGTGAAGACGCTGAAGGTGACCTATTAGAGCTGTATTGTGGTGCGGGTAATTTTAGCATTCCATTGGCGTGCAAGTTTGACAAGGTAATGGCCACTGAAATCTCTAAAACGTCGGTCAATGCAGCGCAAATTAACATACAACAAAACGCAATTGAAAACCTCTCTATTGTGAGGTTATCCAGCGAAGAGTTTGTACAAGCAATGCGCAAAGAAAGAGTCTTCAATCGCCTAGCAGGCATTGACATTGATTCATTTGACTTTCAAACAGTACTAGTTGATCCGCCGCGTTCGGGGCTAGATGACGAAACAATCAAATTAATATCAATGTTCAAAAATATCATTTATATCTCTTGCAACCCCAACACTCTCAAACAAAATTTGCTTTCGTTGATCACAACGCACACCCTCGTTGATGCAGTATTGTTTGATCAATTTCCATTTACACCGCACATAGAGACCGGTGTGTTCTTACAAAGGCGGTAATTTAGTTTTATGAGCAAAAGATTTTTGCTCATATTCTACAGAGCCATATTGAATGATTCGAAGATGCTGTTTTACTCGTTCGGCAATTTCTTGTTGGCGGCCGGGTTCTGCGTCTAAGGCCTCAGCCCCCGCACTAAAAACAAGCTTGACCATTGCTTCAGCTTGGAGGTTTGCAATCGAACGCGGCAATCTTAATTGTGTCACTACATAGTCGGATAACTCTTCGACAAAATGCTGTATTTCGCGCAACACTGCCGTTCGGTATGCAAGTGATGTCCCCGTATGCTCTCGCAGCAATAGCCTGAATACATTTTTGTTTTTTGCAATGAATTCCATAAACGTATCTACCGAGGTATCAATAACCCCGCCGCCTGACTCCAACCTAAGCCTAGCTTGACGCATGAGTTGTCGCAAGGCCAACCCAGCCTCGTCAACTAACGTTAGTCCTAGTTCATTAATATCAGAAAAATGCCGATAAAAGGAGGTAGGCGCTATACCTGCTTTTCTAGCCACTTCACGCAAGCTCGTAGCAGATAAGCTTTTGTCTTCATCTAGTAAACTGAAGGCCGCATCTACTATACGTTTGCGCGTTTGTAACTTTTGTTCTTGTCTATTCATGTTGCCAAGAGTACCGCAAAAAGTACTATATTATATAGTTTAATTCTTGCTAAAGCCGCAGACAAACGCTAAATTAGCTTACAGTTGTAAGCTCAAAATTCTTGTATTAGGTGCTGCTTTGAAAAAACCCCCCATTATTTATACGAACGTTATTATATTCTCAGTCCTGACTGCAATTGCTCTGATAGGCACGCCTGTTTGGGCTATGACAATAGGATTCGACTGGGTCGAAGTGGCTGTTGCCGTATTTCTATTTTATTTTACAGGCATGTCAATAACCGCTGGATACCATCGTTTGTGGTCTCATAAAACCTACGATGCAAGTCCTGCATTTAGAGTTATACTCGCAATTGGCGGTGCCATGACCCTACAAAACAGTATCCTGCACTGGTCCTCTGACCATAGAGTGCACCATAAACATGTAGACGTTAACGACAAAGACCCATATTCAGCAAAAAAAGGCTTTTGGTATTCACACATGGGTTGGATGCTCAGAGAATATCAGGCAACTCGTTATTCAGATTATTCGAATTGCAAAGACTTACAAAGAGACGACGTCGTTATGTGGCAGCATAAATACTACTTGGCTATTGTGTTAGCGGCTAATTTTGGAATTGTAGGCCTATTGGGTTGGCTAAATGGAAATGTCCTAGGAATGCTGCTGCTAGCAGGCGTCACACGTTTAGTGTTAGTTCATCATGTAACATTTTTTATAAATTCTTTGGCCCACATATGGGGTTCAAGACCTTATACCGACTGCAACACTGCAAGAGACAACGGCATATTAGCATTTTTTACGTTTGGCGAAGGCTACCATAACTACCATCACATATTTGAATACGACTATCGAAACGGTATTCAATGGTGGCAGTTCGATCCAACGAAATGGTTAATCAAAGGGTTATCAATCATCGGCGTTACCAAAAACTTAAGAACATGCCCTGAAGAACGAATAGAAAAGGCCAAAATTGCAATGCAACTTAAGTATGCACAAGATAAAGCAATATGTTTGCCCAACGCTGAAGAAATCGTTGCTAAGATTCAAGCGGAATATGACGTGTTAGCCCATCGCATGAGCGAGTATTATGCTACTAAGAAACGTCTCATGTCTTTGAAGAAGAAGAATCTACAGCAGACTTACGAAAACTTAGAGTTGGATTTTAAGTATAAGGAGCTCAAGCATATGCTCGCTATTCAGCAACAAAAGTGGCAGTCAATGTATCAGTTTTATTTAGAACCAATGCCAGCCTCGTAACCGCAATATGTGGTAAAACTAGCTAAGCGCAGACATAAAAAAATCTCCTTTATCAGGAGGTTTTTTAATTGCTAACAAAAAATTATTAATTAATTTTGGCCAGAAGTGCATCTCTGTGAGCAACTATTTCAATTGACATAGTTTCAACGTCAAACGTCATGGTTGCTATCGCTCTGTCACTGACATCACTTGCGCTTTGAATTACAGCATCTTGTGCTTGTTGGAATACTAAATTTGATTCTATTTTTTGGGTCATACAATCGCTGTTGATTTCGAAAGTAGATTTATCCATACATTTGAATAACTTAGCATCACCGGATTGCTCTACGTTAGCCGCGCTAACACAGGATACTGATAATAATATGATTGCTGATAAGAGTCTCATATGGATTCTCGGTGATTAAAGGTACCAATAATATAAGCTTAATCACTGAACAGATCAAGTAGAATCACACAAATATTACATTAATATGACAGCTGCATGAAAACTACATGACACAAGCAAAGCATGGTCTTTGATTTATAACGTTAACTGACCTTATAGTTGATTAACATACTCATCAGTTCATCTGAACGTACCGCATCCGAAAACAAATATCCTTGTGCTTCGTCTGCTCCCATTCGCAACATCATGCTGGCTTGCGATCTGGTTTCGACACCTTCAGCAATCGTCACTAAACCAAGCTGAACCCCAAGCGATAAAATTGATTGGACAATCACTTTATTTTTTTTATCATTTAGGTCAGATACAAATGAGCGATCTACTTTTAAACGATCTAAAGGAAGTTTTTGCAAATAACTCATAGAAGAGAAACCTGTTCCGAAGTCATCGATTGCAATAGTTACCCCGAAACTTTTGAGATCATGCAGTGCGATCACCACAATTTGGGGTTCGTCCATCACCACACCTTCAGTAATTTCTAACTCTACCAAAGCAGGATTGACTTGATGCTTGGTAATCGTTTGCTTGATAAAGTTTACAAAATTAATGTCTCTAAACTGCAATACGGATACGTTTACCGCCATTCTCAGATTAGAAAAACCTGATGTTCTTACCATTTTAAGCGTTTTTATAGCCTCTTCGAACACCCATTCTCCAATATCTACAATCAAGCCGGAATACTCTGCTAAAGGAATAAAGCGCTCTGGTGACACATAGTCACCATCTGCATTTTTCCACCTCACAAGTGCTTCAAGACCAACAATTTCCTCAGAAATGAGGTCAACCTGTGGCTGGTACCAAACCTCTAACTTTTGACTTTCAAAATCGCTTTGCAAGTCTCTTAAGGTCTGCAATCGCTCTTTACTATTGGCTTCCATTTGGGTGTCATAAACAATCACATTTTCACTATTGCTTGCCTTGGCAGTATTTAATGCGATAGTAGCGCCGCGCAAAAAGTCAGAGGAATCGCCATCTTTGGTTAAGCTGCAAATCCCAATATTAACGTTGATCGGCAGACAATGCGGTCCAATCTGAAATGATTTACTAAAAATTTTGTGTATATTCTCAGCAGCAATATCTTTTTCATTTCCAATAATGCCAAAGACATCACCAGTGATTCTACCTATATTTGTTCCCTTCGGTAACTCCTGACGCAAACGATTGGCAACATCTAACAGCACTGAGTTGCCAATGTCTAAACCCAAGCCGTCATTAATGTCAGAAAAATGTTTGATATCGACCAAAGCGATAATCATGGACTGCTGATAATCACTTTTTGCTTTGCTTATTTGATTTAAAAACTCAGACCGATTAGGCAATTTGGTTAGCCAGTCTTTGAACGTAGTCGTCTTTAATTTTTTGAACAGGTTAAAACTGTGAAATTTTATAGAAATTTGTACGGTTAGGGATTTTAGGAGTAACAAGTTGATCGCATCGACCGGCTCAGATGTTTCCAGTAATAACACTGCATCCAAGCTTGAGTAGTTCAAATAAACCACCGCATAGTCCGAAGAAAAATTGTCCGTTTGAGTTTCAAAACAGGTGTACATTAACTTTAGCATACGCAAGGAGAGTGAACTATCAACATTCTCATACACTTCATCTCTGTGCGCTAACGTTGCACCAACCACTATCACATTGTTGCTAGGCGTTTCAATCAGATGACCCGCTCTACTACAAAAAACGGCTTCAAACGGTATATCCAATACTAACTTAATTAACTCGAGTTGTTTGGCAAAGAAGCTATGCAAGGAGGGACTGCTTGGAGGTTCTACCGTATGCTGATTTATCAGCGCGATCCCTCTCATCAGTCTCTGCGAGTCAGACAAATTCGATATGGATAAAACAGTTGCTTTTGTCATAGCCTACCCGAAACCTGATAATCCAAAGACATACTGTATGTTAGCCTATTCACATATTTTTACTACGCTTACCACTTACATGTAATAAAAATACTGTCAACATACGTCCCGCTATCAAACTTCACTGCATTAAATGCCGTCGCCGTCGCCAAATTCATGTAGGCCACACTCTCTTTTTAGACCAAAGAAACGAGTGTCCTGCTCAGACATTCCCTCTTCGAGAGACCGCGTGGTGTGCCAGTCACCAATTGATACGTACCCTTTTTCCCATAGTGGGTGATATGGGAGAGAATATTGGCTGAGATACTGGTGTAACTGTTTGTTATTCAGATCGATAATAGGATTGACCTTATAGTGACCCGACTTTTTCGTTACTACCGCGAGCTTTTCTCGAGAGTCACTTTGGGAGCGTCGCAAACCGGCAAACCATGTCTGTGCTTTTAATTCTCGCAAGGCTCGTTTCATCGGCTCGACTTTGTTTAAACGGTTGTAGTTTTCAATCCCTTCAAGCCCTTGCTCCCAGAGTTTGCCAAAGCGAGCTTCTTGCCAACCTGCCGATATTTCAGCCTTGTAAACGTGCAAATTCAATTGTAATTTAGAAACCATCTGGTCAATAAAGCGATAGGTTTCAGGGAACAGATAGCCTGTATCAGTCAATACAACCGGCGTACCTGGGGCAACGTCGTTAACAAGATGGAGCATAACGGCTGATTGCGCACCAAAGCTCGATGAAACGATATGCGTCCCAGGCAAGTTGTCAAAAGACCACTCGACGCGTTGATGCGCCGTCATTTTGTCAAGTGAAAGGTTGATACGCCGCATATCCCCTAAATCGATGCTATGCGGCTGCTGATCTGTATCACTACTATTTAATGATTTGAGCTTGTTCGCGCCGAGCATATTAATCTTGTGGGTATCAATCATAAAAATCGCGCGCAGAATCAACTACCGGTGCAACAATGCCCGCTCTCACTACATAATCACCAAATGCTTCTTTTGCGTTACGCTCTTTGGCCCACCGTCCTATCAATTCATCTATGATAGACATAATCTCCACATCCGTAATATTCTCTCGATACATTTTAGGGATACGTGTACCCTCGCGATTACCACCGATGTGCAGGTTGTATTTACTAGGTCCCTTGCCGACCAAGCCGATTTCAGCCAACATTGCTCGTCCACAACCGTTTGGACAACCGGTCACTCGATAAATAATACTTTCGTTCTCCAAACCATGTTTACTCAACATTGCTTCAAGTTCGTCCACCGCTTGCGGCAGGTAACGCTCGGCTTCAGCCATAGCTAGTGGGCAGGTTGGCAACGAAACACACGCCATTGAATCTTTGCGCTGTGCTGAGGTGTTTTGTTTAATTAATCCGTGTTTGATAGCAAGCGCTTCAATTGTTTCTTTTTGGTCAGCAGGTACTCCTGCAATAATTAAATTTTGGTTAGCGGTCATCCTAAAATCACCTTGATGAATCTTAGCGATTTCGGCGCAGCCTGTCTTTAAGGTTTTACCTGGGTAGTCAAGGATACGGCCATTCTCGATAAAGAGGGTCAAATGATGTTTACCATCTATCCCTTCAACCCAACCAAAACGATCTCCTCGTTCTTTGAACTCATAGGCTTTGATGGGTGCAAATACTATCTCAGCACGCTTTTCTACTTCTGCCTTAAAGTTCTCAACACCAACGCGCTCTAAGGTGTACTTAGTTTTAGCATTTTTGCGGTTGACTCTGTTTCCCCAATCTCGTTGGGTTGATAGAACCGCTGAGGCTACATCGAGTGTCTTGTCCAGTGCCACAAACCCAAATTCGCTTGCTTTGCGCGGATAAGTGCTATGATCACCGTGGGTCATAGCTAATCCCCCCCCTACTAATACGTTAAAACCAATCAATTTGCCGTTCTCAGCGATTGCAACAAAGTTTAGATCATTCGCATGCACATCAACGTCGTTTTGCGGTGGAATAACGACCGTCGTTTTAAATTTGCGCGGTAAATATGTGTTACCAAGAATAGGTTCATCTTCTTGTGTGCTTTCTACTTTTTCACCGTCCAACCAAATCTCTGCGTATGCATTGGTTTTGGGTAATAAATGTTCACTAATTTTCGTCGCCCATTCGTAAGCTTCTTGATGCAGTTTTGATTCTACGGGATTAGAGGTACACAACACGTTTCGATTGACATCCCCGGCTGTGGCAATTGAATCTATACCCGCTTTGTGTAGCGTCTGATGCATCAACTTCATATTGGGTTTTAATACGCCATGAAACTGGAATGTCTGACGTGTGGTCAATCTGATGCTGCCATACATCGTGTAATCGGCCGCAAACTTGTCGATAACTAGCCACTGCGCAGGCTTTATGATGCCGCCGGGCAAACGTGCCCGTAGCATTACATTATGCAGCGGCTCTAACTTTTGCTTCAAGCGCTCTGCACGGATATCGCGATCATCTTGTTGATACATTCCGTGGAAACGAATTAACTGAAAGTTATCAGCCGTAAAGCCACCGGTCACATCATCTGTGATGTCTTTTGCAATCGTGCCGCGCAGCAGATTACTGCCTGATTTCATACGCTCATTATCAGAAAGCGTACCTTCAACAGTAAAGTCTTTTTTATCAGCCACTAGTAAACATCCTTCTGGTAACGTTTTGCTTTTCTCATCGCAGTTAGATAGATCTTAGCGTCTTGCTCAGATTTATTGCCTTGAGTTTTTATAATTTCTAAAAGGGCACTTTCGACATCTTTTGCCATGCGTGTCGCATCCCCACACACATAAATGTGTGCGCCTGATTCTAGCCACTCAAACACTTCTTTTGCGTTTTCTAACAACCTATCTTGCACATATATTTTTTGTGCTTGATCGCGTGAAAATGCCAAACTAATCTTAGTTAACAAGCCGCTTTTTAAGTAGCCTTGCCATTCAGTTTGATACAAAAAGTCTTGAGTAAAGCTAGGGTTGCCAAAGAGCAACCAATTTTTGCCTGCTGCATCGCGAGCATCACGCTCTTGCATGAATGCTCTAAAGGGCGCAATACCGGTTCCAGGCCCAATCATAATAACAGGTGTTTGGTCATCCGCTGGCAACCTAAAGTTTTCATTACTCTCAACGTATACTTTCACTTCGGCCCCTTCCTCGAGCCGCGTGGATAAGTATCCTGAAGCACCGCCTTGATGGGCGTAACCGTAAGCTTCGTATTCGACATGTGCGACTGTTAGATGCACTTCATCCTCAACTTCAGCTTGACTTGACGCAATAGAATACAATCGAGGACTAATAGGTCTTAGGGCATCAACCAATGCCTGCGCATCAATCTTTGCTGGAAACTGCTCCACTACATCTACGATTTGAGATTGATTTAAAAACTCTCTCAATGCGGTTTTGTCTGCCATTAACGCTGCAAGCGCAGTATCTCCGGTTGCTGCCTGATAAGATTTAACAAAACCAGGATAACTGAGTGTCAATTCAAGCCTATCAGTCAATGCCTGCTGCAAACTAAGTTCGCCATCTGCTAAGGTGACAACGCTATTGCCACTATTATCAGTTACCTTGAGAATACGTTCGACAATGGCTTGATCATTTAAGAAATAAACACCTAACGCATCACCGGGCTGGTAACTAATGCCGGAATCTTCCAAAGAAATTTCAATATGTCTGATATCTTTTATTGAATCTCTACCCGTGATCTTCAGTGTCTCACTAAGTGTAGCGGCAAATGGGTTTTGTTTGTTGTAAAGCGACTCTTGTGAAATTGCACTGCTAACGGCTGCAGCAGCGGGCGTTACTTGCGTAGTCGCCACTGGCTTTAGTTGCTCAATTAATCGAGGTTCAATTTTTATGGCCCACTCAGCGATTGCCGAATCATAGTCGACATCACAATCCAAGCGTTCAGCAAGGGCGGTTGCACCTAATGCAGCCAATCGCTGGTCAAAGTCTTTTGCTGTTTGGCAAAAGAACTCATAGCTGGTATCACCCAGTCCAATCACAGCGTACTGCAAGTTGGGTAATTTAGGGGCTTTTTTGCTAGCTAAAAATTCGTGAAATTCGACGGCGTCATCAGGCGCATCGCCCTCTCCATGAGTGCTGACAATGACAAGCAGGTGAGTTTCATTTTTTATCGAACGAGGCTTGTAGTCCGCCATGCTGATAACGTTGGCATTGATGCCTTTTTCGTTCAATTGGGCTTTGTATTTGTTAGCGACACCTTTTGCGTTGCCAGTTTGTGAGCCAAACAGAATAGTCAACGAGGCTTGCTCGGCAGCCGCTGTCTGGCTCGTGGCATCCACACTTGCGGGCAGCGCAACGGCACCTGCAAGCCCAGCCAAATAGCCTGACGCCCAGATAAGTTGCTCTTTGTTAAGCGCTGCTGCGGCCGATGACAGGCTGTTTAGTTGCTGTTGATTAAGCGCTGAAAATGCGTTTTTGTCGAAATTTGAAGTCATATTATAATTAACCTTAACGTTTACCCGCTAAGGTTAACTCGTTACGTCCATAACGCTAAAGACTGAAATAAGATTTTTTATTACTTTTTAGAATGAATGATTTTTAAAAATCAAATTCCAAACCCACAAACACACCGCTAAATTCTAAATCAGTATAAATATCATCTAAGTCATCAAGCTCTAAAACCGTCTGACGATAACCGGCTTGGACTGACATATCGAGCGCCAAACTCTCAACAAAGCTATAGGTAATGCCAGCTTGGAAGTCACTTAGGGAATTGTCATCGTAGCTAACGTAACTGCCCTCGGCATAAAATCCTAGACCGGTGGCTGGAATGCCCAGTGCTATTTTAGAGTAGATCATCGGAATAATGCCCGAAAAATCCTGCGTTGCCTGACGCTGCCCGTTTAACTCTGCAAGCATCGCAATTCCATCGATATATTTACCATTGATGCCGACATCAAGACTGATCAATTCATTATCTAAGATTTCGTAGTATAGAATGATATCGGTCGTTGTCAGCTGAATGTCAGAAGATACCGAAGAATCGACAGTAAACAACTCACCACCAAATGAAACCTCTGACGACAATTGAGTTAAGCCATTGGTATCCATGCCGGTTCGGATTAACTTTATATTCGGAATCAGCGGAATGGGGTGCTCCAGTGCGGCAAACAATATCCCTTGCGTTTTGTCTTCAAATGCAAAGTTAGCTACTGCATCGCGACTCGCAAAGCCACCGGTTGTTTCCATGTTCCACGCTTGGGCACCGACATAGCCCCCAAGGACAGTATCTGCGCTAACACTGAAGGCGCCTAAACATGAGATCGCTAGCGCCCCCATTAATAACTTTTTTTGCATAATAATAAAACCCTGTAAACACCTTAAGCAAGTTGGTGAAGAATACTAGCAGGAATTGCGCCACTAATTGCTCGTTTGGACACTCATTTAGCCTTGATTCAAAAGCTCCGATAACTCTATTAGCGCAGCGTTTGCGCGAGAGATATAATTTGCCATGACTAAAGAATGATTTGCAAGCATGCCAAAACCATCTCCATTAAGGATTATTGGGCTAAATACTGCGGTTTGTGTTGCTTCTAATTCTCGTATAATCTGCCTTACACTCACGGTTGCATTTTTCTTTGCTAGCACATCTGCAAAGTCTACTTCGATTGCTTTTAAAAAGTGTAACAACGCCCAGCTAGCGCCGCGCGCCTCGTAGAAGTTGTCGTCCAGTTTAAACCAACTGGTTTTGTTTTGCAGCACAGAACTAGTCGGTGTTGACTGTGTTGCGGCGCTGTCACCTGCAAGGTCAGTATTTATAACATCAGAACCAACGCTCGCACTTAACCGCTGAGAATAACTGCCCAGACGTTTCTCAACTTGTTTTACCCAATCTCTCAAATTATCAGCACGCGCAAAAAACTGCGTGTTGGTGCTTGCAACGTCGCCGAGTTCATTTTGATAAAGGCGCAATTCTTCAATCGCTTTTTGATACTGTGATTCCGAAGAGGGTAACATCCAACGATTGCTGTCGTTGTTAAGTTGTGGCGTGGCTTTTATAAGCCTTGGGTTTTCAAGTGATTGCGACTGCGAACGACTAAAATCTTTGCGCATCGCTAACGCTAAATCACGAGACATTTCTAGTACGCCAAACTCCCAGCGCGGAATATTATCCATAAAAATACCCGGAGGCGTCACGTCGTTTGATAGGTATCCGCCGCTTTTGTTCAACATTGCACCAACCACTTCAATCAAGGTATTGGTTGTCGTATACCCCGTTACCACTTTATGATTATTTTGTGCCGCATGCGTCTGAGCCCGCTCTTTGACATTAAACGTCGCAGGTTCAAAGCTCCACCAAAAACCGAGTATGCCAAACAGTACAATAATGATTGCGAAAAAAGCTGATATCGTTTTGGTCGTAAAAAACTGCGTCATAATAATCCTTAGTCTGATGCTTGGAGCCTAGTGTAACGCCGCTACTAGTTGTATCGCAATAAAAGTATTGCTAATACATACGCTAATGCTGTCGCAAATGGCATAAAGACGAAGCTGGCAATCGCAACCCCTCTGATTACCCAAGGGTTGAGGTCTAGATATTTACCAATTCCGGCACAAACGCCTGAGATTTTGGCATTTGCTGCGTCTCTAAAAAATCGTTTACTGTTTAAGACTTGTTTCATTATTACTTACTCCTATCAACGCTTCAACGCAAATTATGCGCTAGCGTTTACTTGAATCAGTGGATTTAAACTGTTCTGCAAAGATTACTATGCTCGCGCTCGCGATATAAAATACAACCGGAGCAACCACGACACCTATTAAACTAATTTGCGCTAACATTATGAAGCCTCCCTTATCTAATGCTGAAGAAACAACTAACGATTATTATTTAATCGTTAGCTTGTTCGGATTGACGGGTATTTACATCAGCATTTGTAATGTCGGCATTTGTTGGTTCGATGCTAGCAAGGTCGGTGATTGTTGCGCGAGTCGCTGGTAAAAGCAGATCATCGGTACTAATTGAAGCCGAATGTCCAATCTGAATGATTGACTTTTGAATGTGTAAGTCAATCTCATTACTCGTCGATGTAATCACATTTTGCATCATGCTAGATACGATTGTAGATACGGTAGAATCTTGCGCTTGAGCATTTGCAGAAATACCTGCAGATAATACAAGGGAAAGTGCAACGGTAGAAACGAATGACGTGTTTAAAAGTGTTTTTTTAGCTGACATGATAAATTCCTTAAAGTTTGATTAATGGGTTCGTTACTACCGATAAACCCGGTTGTTAGCGATCTTTTTGTAAGTGACCGCCTAACTTGACTTAAGCTTTGCGAAAGCTGTGCCAAACTTTTAAAACAACTTATAAACCTTAATTATCAAATACTTAAATAATTAAAAGAACTTTTTGCCGCCATTATTGTCACCATCAAAATAGTTACGTAGTGATATTAACCAATATATTAGTGCTTTTGACCAAATTATTACGCAGGTTTGCTGGCTTGGTATTCATTCGCTTTGTGCTGGGCTTCCAAGACTTGCTCTAATGCATCCGTCAATAAATCGGTCGTAGCACCTCGCTGAGTGCCATGTTGACTTAAATAACGACGCCAGATTCGGCCCCCAGCTTGGCCTTGAAACAAGCCAAGCATGTGACGCGCGATATGCCAAACCCTGGCACCTTGCTCGATTTGTGCTTGAGCATAGGGAATCATAGCCTGCACAATATCACTGCGCGTCAGTAGCGTGTCATTGGCAAATAACTGCTTTTCAAAATCACTCAGAATGTAAGGATTGGAGTAGATTTCTCTTCCAATCATAACGCCATCAACCGTTTTGAGATGTTTGATTGAGTCTTCTAGCGTCTTAATGCCACCGTTCAAGGAGATCTTTAAGTCAGGATATTGAGCCTTTAAGTCATAAACGCGCGGATAATTGAGTGGTGGAATGTCTCTATTTTCTTTTGGGCTCAAACCTTTTAACCATGCTTTTCTTGCATGCACAATAAAATGCTGACAACCTGCTTCAGCGACTCTTCTAACAAACTGGTCTAGGTCTTTATATTCGTCCATATCGTCAATGCCTATGCGACATTTGACTGTAACGGGAATATCAACTTCATTTTGCATTGCCCTTATATTAGCAGCAACGGTGTCTGGCATCGCCATCAAACACGCTCCGAAACTACCGTTCTTGACACGGTCTGATGGACAGCCAACGTTAATGTTTACCTCATCGTAACCGCGCTCTTGCGCCAAAACTGCGCACTTTGTCATGGCCTCAGGATCACTTCCGCCCAACTGCAGCACGACCGGGTGCTCTGCCTGGTCAAACTGCAAATAGTCACCTTTACCAAATATAATGGCTCCCGTCGTCACCATTTCTGTGTACAGAACGGCATTGGGTGACAGCAAACGTAAAAAATAACGGCAGTGTCTATCAGTCCAATCAAGCATTGGGGCGACGGATAAAGTGTGGGAAATCATATTGTTAATAACGGCGCCCTAGCGTAAAACCGAATCTAAGCGGCAGAATAAAGATGTAGCAAAACATCACGGCCGCGAATAATACAAGATTATACCACGCCAAACAATTATCAAGCTTGAGGTCCCGCAGCCGATAAATGATTTTGTTAAGGGTGTACTCAATCTCTATTCCTTTGCGAATAGAGCTTAACCTTATCAACGGATTGACGACTCGATTTAATAACCGACGCAACATTAGCATTGTTAAATAAATTAGAATCTACTCATTGAGAATCTATCGAACAAGAATGCACAACATAAATATGCAGCATACAAAACAGTTAATATCTGCGTTCCTCGTGAGTATTAACTATTATTACCACCGTGAAAATACGCTGTATTTGCGCGCATGTATATTAGCGGTTTTTACACACTTTGCATTAGCAGTATGTTTTATATTGATGGACATAGGCATGCTAGGCTTACTCAATTTGTTAAATATTGCACCATGGTTAATGGCTATCAGACTTATTCAGCACTCTAGATATCGCTCTGCAATATTAACAATGGCCTTTGGTGTTTATGCGTTTGTAGTCTACAGCCATGGATACCTTGGCGCTGGTTTCGGAATTGAAATGGTCCTTTGGCCCTTGAGCTTTTTGGTCACCATCAATGCACGGATCAGTGTGCGCAACGCGATTTACTTTGGCGCATTATGCCTACTTACGTTCATCTATTTATATGTATTTACATTTTCTAACATGTCAGTGTTAAGCGATTATCGGCTATATATATTTACTCTAATCGTTGCGCTTAGCGGTGCGCCTTTAATTATTGGCATGATGTCGATGAAACACACCTTTATTCGGCAAAAGGCAAAATTAGAAAAACTAGCGCATTTCGATTCGCTGACTGATTTATTTAATCGTCATTATTTTTATAAATTTCTTGAGGACCGTAAACAAGAAATAAAGATGGACCGCAGCCAGTTTTGCTTAGCATTAGTCGACATTGACAAATTCAAAGAAATCAATGACCGACATGGCCACGATATTGGCGACATTGTCTTAAAATTCATTGCCATTTTTTTGAAAGAAAAATTAACACATAATCAGGTCGCCTGCAGATGGGGCGGCGAAGAGTTTTTGATTTACTTGCCTCAAAACGACATACACCAAGCCCGCACACAGCTTAATGAACTTAGAGAGGGGCTTGCCAACGCGACATTGATACAGGGATATCCATTATCGGTTACGGCCAGTTTTGGGTTGATTTGCTTTGAAGCGTCAGAATGTATCGACAACGCGGTCAAACGAGCAGATTTATTGCTCTATAAAGCAAAAGAAAGTGGACGCAATCGTGTTGAAATTTAGCGAGATAAAAAAGGTAAGCGTCAGCCCCCCAACAAGAATGCCTCGCGACCGTTATCCCGAATATTTCATGCTGATGATTTCTTCAATATTGGGCATCATGCTAAACCTGTTTTTGGCTATACTATTTTATTTTGTCGACGTGATGACACTATCGATCGTCAGTATATTGAGTATTGTGCTTTGGCTAACATGCCAATACTACAATTATAGTGGAAAGCAAAGGCTTGCTATATTTGTTGCCTCTTTTGAACTGGTGTCTCATACCATTATTGCGGTATTAGTCTTGGGCACTGGATACGGGTTTCAACTTTTCTTGTGGGCGTCGGTTTGCATGATATCAGTGAACCCTCAAATTAAACGTAACGAAGCAATCACATTTTGCGGCTTTTGCCTGCTTGTTTTTGTCGGTTTACATGTATTGCTTCCGAAACAAACATCTGTGCAGCCCTTTGGTCAGTATCAGCAATTGGTATTTATCTTTATTGTATTGGTCGCTGCGATGTCTTTGATGACAGCATTGGTCGTGATCAAAAGTATCTTTATTAAACAGAGACGTAAGCTCGAAAAATTAGCCAACTTTGATGCCTTGACAGGACTGCATAACAGGCGCTTTTTTAATACTTTTTTAGATATTCAAAAAACCATCGCCAAGCGTGAAAAAAGTACTTTTTGCGTTGCACTAGGTGACATTGATCACTTCAAATCGATAAACGACACCTATGGTCACGATATCGGAGATGAGGTCCTGATAGAGGTATCTAAGCGTTTAAATCTTAAACTTAGAATAGATGATGGAATCTGTCGATGGGGCGGCGAAGAATTTATTGTATTTTTACCATTCGTGAACTTAAAGCAAGGGGTCCCCTTAGTGAACAAAATGCGCGCAGCACTAAGCAATGAAACATTTACGGTACACAATATTCGTGTGACCATGAGCTTTGGTGTGGCAGAATCAGATGGCCACGAAAAGGTTAACGACGTAATAAAGCGTGCCGACCAGCTCCTCTATCTAGCAAAAGAAGCGGGTCGAAACACCGTCATGTCGCACAGATGAGACTGAGTGCTTAAGTTTGTTGATGCTGGTCATGAAAGAGCAGATGTTTATTAATAAAACTGCTGACAAAATAGTAACTGTGGTCATACCCCGGATGCATGTCGACACGCAGCGCATAATCTTTTTGTAAAGCCACTTTGACTAAATTTTCTGGCTTGAGTTGCTCAGTCAAAAAACTATCGTCTGCCCCTTGGTCAATCAAAATCGGCACATGGTGAGTTACATTCTTTAACAACTCACAAGCATCGTACTGCAACCATGAACATCTATCTGCTCCCAAATAGTTAGAAAATGCTTTGACTCCCCAAGGAACGTTTATCGGATTAACAATAGGACTGAAGGCCGAAATTGATTTAAACAAATCTGGATGCTTCAAACCAATTGTTAAAGCACCGTGACCGCCCATTGAATGGCCACTGATTGCGCAGACGTCAAGTTTGTTGAAATGTGCCTTTATCAGCGCAATCAAGTCTTTGATTAAATAATCGTACATTTGATAATTTTGTGACCATGGTGCTTGCGTAGCATTGAGATAGAATCCAGCACCTTTGCCAAAATCCCATGCATTATCAGGGTCATCAGGCACATGTTCACCTCTTGGGCTGGTATCAGGCGCTAATATTGCCCACCCTAACTCAGCAGCTAGGGCCAGTGCGCCTGATTTTTGCATAAAATTCTCGTCACTGCAGGTTAGACCCGACAACCACAATAGTACCGGTGTTTTGGCTTTGCGTGTCGACAGCGAGGGCGGCAAAAAAAGCGCAAAGCGCATTGTGCATTGATTACTATTTGACTCATGCGAGTATTGTCGGTGTTCCCCCTCGTGGACCCTGTTTGCGCTGACTAGCTGCATATGTTTATCCTTTAACCTTGGGGCTGTTTTGGAAATGCACTACTGAGCGGATACTTTCACCTTGATGCATCAGGTCAAACGCATCATTGATTTTATCGAGTGGCAAATTGTGCGTGATAAAATCATCTATGACGATTTCTCTCGCCAGATATTTTTCGATATATTCTGGCAACTCGGAGCGTCCTTTGACGCCACCGAACGCCGTTCCGCGCCAAACCCTTCCGGTGACTAGCTGAAATGGTCGGGTGCTTATCTCTTGACCTGCGCCAGCGACACCAATAATGACCGATTCGCCCCAGCCTTTGTGGCAACATTCTAGAGCACTGCGCATGACATTAACATTGCCAATGCATTCAAAGCTATAATCAACACCACCCTCTGTCAGCTCAACAATCACCTCTTGAATAGGCTTGTCATGTTGCTTTGGATTGATGCAGTCAGTGGCGCCCAACTTTTTGGCTAATTCAAACTTACCCTCGTTAGTATCAATCGCGATTATTCTGCTGGCCTTGGCCATGACAGCGCCAATAATGGCAGACAAGCCGATACCGCCGAGGCCAAAAATAGCCACCGTATCACCCTCTTCTACCTTAGCGGTATTGAGCACTGCGCCAATGCCGGTGGTTACCCCGCAGCCAAACAAACAGACTTCGTCTAAGGCTGCTTCTTTATTAACCTTAGCTAAGGAAATCTCAGGCAGTACTGTATATTCTGAAAACGTGGAGCATCCCATATAGTGAAAAATAGGCTTCCCATCTTTGGAGAATCGAGTAGTGCCGTCAGGCATTAGCCCCTTGCCTTGGGTTTCTCTTATTTTTTGGCAAAGATTGGTTTTGCCTGACTTGCAAAATTTACAATCGCCGCACTCTGGCGTATACAAAGGAATGACATGATCACCTACGGCTACACTGGTAACGCCCTCTCCAACTTGTTCTACAATACCGCCCCCCTCGTGCCCCAATATAGAGGGGAAAATACCTTCAGGATCTTCGCCTGATAGGGTAAAAGCATCAGTATGACAAACACCGGTCGCGACTATTTTTATCAATACTTCGCCCTTTTGAGGCAGCATCACGTCAACTTCTTCTATCGTTAAAGGTTGATTGGGTCCCCAAGCAACAGCTGCTTTTGATTTGATAAAACCTGTCATGGTATGGCCTTCTAAATTATTTTTATAGATACATCAAGTAATTATAACGCGCCAAAGTATAAGCACAATAGCCTTATAATTTTGCATGATTTTAAACATTATATGACCTATACTAATTTGTATAGAACGGACGGTTTTGCACTTTTCTGACTGCGCGACATTTACAGGCTTGATGCTTGCAGTCATATCGCGAGATATTTCCCGTAAAAATAATAATAACGCTCAAATTGCGAAAAGGGATTGCGCATCAAAAGTAGGAATATTCACGCTTTAATCTCTGGTAGACAACGAGAGAGTATTTTTAGCACACGCACTATGCTGCGAGGGCTTAACTTTGGCGTGCTTGGTGCTTTTGTTAACAGCCTGTTTATAATCCCTTTCTACGGCACTTTTTCACTGTATTTTGGGCAGATATTTGTGCTGATGTGCCTCTTAACTCAAGGTCTCAATGCCGCTGTCATTGCCGCAATAATATCGTCTTTTGCGATTGCTTATCAGCTAGATAACCCCTTTATTTTCATTGTATTGTTTAGCGAGATGTTCTTTATCCATATGCTATTAAAAAAAGGCTACTTTGTGCTGCCGGCCAGTTGTGTATATTGGATAATCATCGGTATTCCGTTGACCTTTTTCTTTGTCGCTATGACGGCGCCTTTCAACCCAGATGTATTCATTATTCATGGCTTGACACATGGCGTTAATGGCCTTTTTTGTGCCTCGGTAACGGCCTTGCTGTATTCGTTCTTACCGGCGAATTCCCCCTATCGAAAGTATCGTACAAAACCCCCTAAATTCGCGCGAGCGATTTTCTCACTGTGTATGCTGACGGCTACCCTTCCCACCCTTATCATAGCCCTAGTATTTACATGGAAAACGACTAATAGCAAAGAGTTAGAGATTTCTCAAAAACTCGACCGGCAAGTACAAAATGTAACGATGGCGACCGCATTTTTTATTCGTCAACAACAGAACAGTCTTTCTTTAATTGCCGATGTGCTAAGCAAGCAATTTGACACAGCAAAAGCACAAGAGTTATTGGACTCGGTGGTGCGCGGCGACAGTTTGTTTGAAAGTATGATGGTGACCGACAGCACAGGTCAAATATTGGTAGCATCACCCTTTAAGTTCTCCCGAATGTTACAAAACGGGTTGCCACATACTGTGAGAGACCGTCAATACTTTAAAGACGCAAAACAGACAAAACAAGCGGGGATCTCGCATGCACTCTCTGGAAAGGGCTTTGGAAACGCAGCAATTTTAGCGTTGACAGCCCCTATTATAAGAGATGATCAATTTGTTGGCATGGTCCAAGGCGCTATCAACCTAGATGATAGACGAGTGTTTAACGCAATATTTGATGACTTGAATATCAATAGCTATTACGTAGTGTTGGATCAAGACAAAAAAGTTGTTTATTCGTCGACCTTTTTTAACTTACCCACGCTTGCAAACTTTGACTATACCGAGACAACCAATCAAATAATCAGGTCAATGCCCTCAATGTTGATCAAGGACCAAGTGTATATATATCGAAGTATCATCACGCACAATGGTTGGGAAGTATATGTCATTACCGAACCCAGTGAAGTAACTCACGTGATTACTGATAATTTTTATATTTTGGCCATCAGCGT
>Ga0115565_10001257_pt1 | contig 21083 bp, 17 predicted proteins | sample COGITO_mtgs_1105_FD_87199 | JGI IMG/M metagenome (GOLD analysis project Ga0115565, IMG submission 87199) | Pelagic marine microbial communities from North Sea - COGITO_mtgs_110530 | ecosystem: Environmental > Aquatic > Marine > Epipelagic | place: Germany:Helgoland, sampling site Kabeltonne... | reverse complement strand
CACACTAGCGTGAACAATGTGACTTATCACGATGGTTTTACAATGCATGACTTGGTTTGCTACGCAAACAAACACAATGAAGCCAATCTCGAAGAAAATCGTGACGGACACAATCATAATCTGAGCGCGAATTATGGTGTCGAAGGCCCGACCAGTGATACCAAAATAATCGCACTTAGAGAGCAACACAAACGTAATCTATTTGCGACGTTAGCTTTGTCTCAGGGTACACCTCACGTGCTAGCAGGGGATGAGTTGAGCAAAACCCAGACAGGCAACAATAATGCTTATTGCCAAGATAATGAGCTCAATTGGCTACATTGGAGCTTAAACAAAGAACAGCAACTATTCTTGGATTTTTGTGCTTATGTTTTGCACTTAAGACGACAGTATCCATTGCTTGCTAATATGATGTTTGCAGATGATCAATATACCAGTCTTATAAACATTGAATCTACAGAATGGTATCGGGTAGATGGCTCGCACAAACGGCAACAAGATTGGGTTAATGACAACCACTCGTGTTTTGCTTTACATGTGAGAGGTTATGACGAAGACCTGAATGGTCAAGAATGGGTGTATTGCGTTAATAGCAGTCTAACCGACATGACATTTAACTTGCCAATGATGGCCAACAAAAACGAATGGCAATGTATGCTCAACACTGCCGTAGCAGATACAACGCTGTACGCTAGTGTAGTGGCTTTAATGGAATTCGATGTGCACGCAAGAAGCATTTGCTTATTTAAAAAATAAAGGCGGTTAACTCAAAATCGCTCAAAGTACCAACCGTGCCAAATGGAGGTTTTCGCGCACATTTGCTTGTGCTAAGAAGGTAAACAAGCATTTGTTGTTTAAACTCAAAGTGATATGATCATAGCAGGTGTAAATTAAACGCTATATCAACCAGAGACCGATTTAATGACAAAAGCTTCGTTATCGCGCCAACAATCTTCTTCAACCCATGCGTCCGCTGATTTATGTGACATTGGCTTTATAGGTCTTGGCGTAATGGGTAAAAACCTAACGCTTAACTTGTGCGATAACGGTTACAAAGTAGCTTGCTTTGACCTCGACCACAGTAAAATAGACGCCATTGTCGAGCAAGACGAGCAGGAGAGGTTAGGTCCTGAACCCCGCGTTATCGCTTGCGATTCTTATTCAGAGCTACTCAGCGGTTTAAAATCTCCTAGCACTATTATTTTATCCGTCCCCGCAGGTGAACCAGTTGACCATGTGTGTCAGCATTTGATTGATGCTGGTATTGAACCAGATGATATTGTTGTTGATACAGGTAATAGCTTATGGACAGACTCGGTGGCTCGCGAAGCAAGCTATAAAGGTAAATTTATCTTTTTTTCAACGGCGGTGTCGGGGGGGGAAGTCGGTGCCCGATTTGGTCCATCTCTTATGCCGTCAGGCGATCCATATGCTTGGACTCGAATTGAGTCTATCTGGCAGGCTATCGCTGCTAAAGTTGATCCCATCACGGGCAAACCTATTGAGTCATATGAGCCAGGAAAGCCTGTTAAAGACGGTGAACCCTGCACAACTTACATTGGTCCGGTGGGTGCCGGCCATTATGTGAAAATGGTGCATAACGGAATTGAGTACGCAGACATGCAGTTGATCTGCGAGGTTTACCACGTCATGCGTACTGGTTTAGGCATGTCACCTACCGAAATCGCTAGCATTTATCGTCAGTGGAACGAGGGTATTCTAAATAGCTATTTGATTGAGATAAGTGCGGAGGTACTCGAGCAAAAAGATCCCGAAACAGGCGCCGCACTCGTTGATATGATTATGGACAAAGCGGGTCAAAAAGGTACAGGTCTGTGGACGGCGGTTAGTGCTTTAGAAGTCGGTAGTCCAGCACAAACTATCACTCAAGCAGTCTTTGCTAGAAGTTTGTCTGCATTTAAAGATGAAAGGGTAATGGCGAGTAAGAAATTAAGCGGACCAGAATCATCAATGACCTCTATCGATTCTAAGCAAGCGGTTATTGATCAGCTTCATGATGCGCTTTATTGTTCAAAAATATGTGCATATGCACAGGGCTTTCAGTTAATGGCGATTGCTGCTGCTGAGCATGGTTGGACACTAGACTTTGCTAAAATCGCTAAGATTTGGCGTGCCGGTTGTATAATAAGGGCGGTTTTTTTGCAGTCAATTACAAAAGCCTACGAAAACGATGATGAACTGCAAAACTTGCTCCTAGATCCTTTCTTTATTCAACAAATTGGCAAATATCAGCATAATTGGCGACGCGCAATCGCAGGGGCTTGTATTGCTGGGATTCCTTGTTCTGCCATGTCTTCTGCCCTTAGTTATTATGATTCATATCGTTGCGAAACATTGCCCGCTAATTTGTTGCAAGGGCAACGAGACTTTTTTGGTGCGCATACTTTTTCTCGGACAGATAAACCAGAACACAAAAAATATCATATACAGTGGAACAGTCCTGAAAGAGCCCAAATATTGGTCAAAAAGTAACCCTGGTGATTGTGCACGATTAGTAAGCTAGGCATGGCAATAATGCTATATGGTTTTGGAGAATAAAATGAGTAACCGCAATACTGGTCAAGATAATTGGAAAGAGACATTATCTGAAGAAGAGTATCGTGTTGCTAGGCAGGGCGGCACTGAAAGGCCTTACACAGGAGAGTTGTTAAATAATAAACAAACGGGTAACTATCTATGCAAATGTTGCAAGGCTAAGTTATTCGATTCGGATGCCAAATTTGACTCTGGCTGCGGTTGGCCTTCGTTTTTTGATCAAAGCGAAGAGGCAAATGTGCTTTATAGAGAGGACAATAGCCTCGGTATGCAACGTACAGAGATTGTTTGTAAGCAATGCGATGCTCATTTAGGGCATGTATTTAACGATGGACCAGCACCTACAGGACAACGTTATTGTGTCAATTCGGTATCGATGTCTTTTGAAGGTGAATAGCGCAAAAGATAGTTGGTTAAAAAACAAGCGTTAATCACTTGTGCCACTAGTCAATTAGTCGCAATTAACGCTTATTTTGATGTAATTTTATTACAACTGTACGTTTTTTTTGATTGCGTCTATTATTTCTCCTATACCTCAGTTTTTTAATGTAACGCCATATAAATCATGGGATTACTGATTTTTGAAGCGCTGCAAAACTGGCTGTGTCAACACAGCAGGCGCTGCGCCCTCGATAATATTTTTATTTAACATCAGATGAATACCCTGTTTTTTGTGTTTTTGTAGACTTATTACCGAGAAATTGCCGTAAATAGGCGTATTGTAAGTAAAGCTGAAAATTACTACCAATTTGGCCTTGTCTGTGGAATTGCATAGAATGCGCACGAATTTAGCCGTTGGCTTAACCCTAGTGTGCAAAGGACTTACTTTCATGAATCAACAGTTTGAACAGACATTATTAAGCAGTTGGCAAGAACGCCAAGAGTTTGCAGAAAAAATGTTACCGATTATCGGTAATTTATATCGAAACAAAGCGATCGAAATTTCGGTATATGGGCGCAGTCTGCTTAATGCAAGCGTAATCGACATCATCAAGGCGCATAGAACCGTAAGACGTTTTGAAGGCGACAAACTGCGTTTGAGAGAAAGTTGGCCACTGCTGGAAGCTATTCAAAAAATGCATCTTGCACCTGCCGAAATTGATGTGGGTAAGTTAGCATACAAATTTCACTATGGTGCCAGCGCAGGAAAAGTAGCGCTGCATGACTTTTTGGAGTTTGAACTGAGCGATGTGTTGAATAAACACGACGAGCAAAAGCCGCGTGACGTTGTGTTATATGGTTTTGGCCGAATTGGTCGTTTGCTAGCGCGGTTGTTAATCGAACGGCAAGGTGTTGCGAACAAACTGCGCTTAAAAGCAATTGTTGTGCGTGGCGGAAAGCAAGGTGATCTAGAAAAAAGAGCGAGTTTGTTGCGCAGGGATTCTGTTCATGGTCCATTTAACGGCAGTATCACGGTTGATACCGAAAAAAATGCGATCAAAGCTAATGGCGCATACATACAAGTGATTTACGCGAATGGTCCACAAGAAGTAGATTACACTCAATATGGGATAAGAGACGCATTAATTGTCGACAATACTGGTATGTGGCGTGATGAAGAAGGCTTGAGTAAACATCTTGAGAGTAAAGGCGCGGCCAAAGTACTTTTAACTGCGCCAGGAAAAGGTAACATCAAAAACATCGTGCACGGCGTTAACCACACTGATATCTCAAATTCTGACACCATTTTGTCTGCTGCAAGTTGCACAACAAATGCAATTACTCCCGTGCTCAAAGTATTGGACGAAGAGTATGGAATAGAAAATGGTCACGTTGAAACCGTACATTCATATACCAACGATCAGCATTTAATTGATAATTATCATAAGGCCGACCGTCGAGGTCGCAGTGCGCCACTAAACATGGTGTTGACGGAAACCGGCGCAGCTAAGGCGGTGTCAAAAGCATATCCGCAGCTTGAGGGCAAGTTAACCGGTAATGCTATAAGAGTGCCGACGCCGAACGTATCGATGGCTATTTTGAGCTTGAATCTCAAATCTGAAACGGACAAAGAGAGCCTTAATAACTTTTTGCAGACGATTTCTTTATTCTCACCACTGCAGCATCAAATTGACTTTACCGCATCGACAGAGATCGTTTCTTCGGATTTAGTCGGCACTCGTGCACCTGCTATTATAGACTCACAAGCGACAATCGTGTCAGATAACCGCGCCATATTATATGTTTGGTACGATAACGAATTTGGCTATAGTTGTCAGGTCATGCGCGTTATTAGGGAAATGGCTGAAATCGATTATCCTACTATTCCTAAGGCAAACTAGTTTGGTACAGTTTATGTCGTGTTCGCATTGCAAAAGCGCTTGTTCGGCCTGAACTATAAAGCGTTGAGAAGGGTTACCTCGATAAGCTGAAAGATTAAACCATAAACTCAGGTCTCACATAGACCTGAGTTTTTATGTTTAATGGCGCTAGTCGTGTAACGTTTAGCGATGTGTTACGCCTATTAAGCGTGAGTGTTAGCCGTAAAGGAAATGCAGTGCCGCAAATAAATAAACAAACGCCAATTCCATCCCCCCAAACAGTGGATGAAAATCGCAATAATAAAGGTAAGTCCAAAGAAAAAGCCAAACAAAAATCAACACTGATAACTTGGATAAGAGACCTAGTAATTGGGGCGGTGGTAGTGAGCGCATTTTTGGCGTGGCAGCAGCGAGACTTATTAAAGGATGATGGTTCGGTTACGATCGCTGAGCAAAATTTCGTCAGTCTAGACGGTAGTATTTATCCATTGGTTAAAAACGACAAGCAAACGGTGTTGTATTTCTTTGCTCCTTGGTGTTCGATTTGTCGATACAGCATTGGTAACTTAAGTGTATTAGACGAGAATCAATATAATATCGTGCGAGTGGCCTTGGATTACCAATCGATAGAGGAAGTTCAGCAGTTTGTCGATTCTGTTGGCGTCCAAGGACATGTTTTACTGGGTACTAGTGATCACAAAGCTGAATTCAAAATCGCCGCGTATCCCACCTATTATGTGCTAGATAAAGAACTTAATGTGGTGTCAAATGACATGGGTTACTCATCAACGTTGGGAATCAAGTGGCGTACTCAATTTTAATTAACCAAAAAGATAGCACATCATATGAGTATCACTGATGTGGTTAAATGAAGAACAAATAGTTGATGCTGCTGTGCGTTCCTATCGGCGATCATTTCGTTGTTCTGGCCCTCAACTTGTGGTTGTTGATCATTTATTTGACCCAGTTAAACTGGACCAAGTTATTGATATTTTAAAGCACTCTAATAACTGGACGACACAAACACATACTTATGCGGCCTTACACGTTGGACCAGAACAGTGGCAAGCAAGCAGTAAAAAAGATCGCTTCGTAAAACGCGATATCTGGCAGAAGGATGATCCAGTTGCAAACGAAGGTCTAAATTGTCTTGCGCGTGATTTCTTGTTGTTTTTGCGCAGTCAAGACTTCATGAGCCTTTTATCGCGTATTTGTAATGTAACGCTGACTGATCAAAACGTCATGTCGCCAACAATCAATACCAACTATTTTAGACTTGGCGCGCCTGATTTTGTTAAGCAACATGCCGATGATTCACCCGGAAGAGCGCTTTGTATGTTGTTGTATTTGAACAAAGAGTGGCAGGACATGCAGGGTGGGGAACTAATATTTAGTGGCAAGGACGATAAGGAAATTGTCATCTGCCCTGTTTTTAATCGCTGCGTGCTATTCGATCCCTCATCTGAAGGTTCTGAGCATAGAGTAAACGCGCTAAGTGATATCGATAAGACGAACAAATGCATCAGCCATTACCGTTACAACATAACGAGTTGGTATTGGTCGCAGTAGCGTGGCGATTAATTGTGTTGCCTTGTTATGGTTGAATAGCATAAGTTTTTTTTAATAATTTAAAGCGCTAACGCTACCGATTTTGCAAGCTTGTGGTAGAGTTACAAAAAGTACGGTAACAAGGCGTAAAAATGATAATAACAAGCCAGTTTGACAGCGGTAATATACGCGTTGTCAAAGCTCACAGCCCGCAAGATATAGAACTCCAAATTAACAAAGACGCCCATTCTGAATTTTACCAGTGGTTTCACTTTAAAATGGTGTCTGAACGATTTATTTCGCACATCATAAAAATCAGCGATTTAGCTAAGTCAGCTTATCCAGACGGGTGGCAAAACTATCAAGCGGTCGCTTCTTACGACAGGCAAGAGTGGTTTAGAGTAGATACAAAGTTTGACGGCGATAATCTCGTTATTGAAATGACACCTGAATATGACTGTGTTTATTTTGCTTATTTCACCCCCTATAGTTACGAACGGCATCAAGATTTTATTTCAGAAGCGCAAATGTCTTTCGACTGCCAACAAAAGCACCTAGGGTTAACGCTAGACGGTAGAGACTTATCGATGTTGGTTATTGGCGAGCCTACACCCTCCGCAAAGAAAATATGGATTACCGCGAGGCAGCACCCCGGTGAGTCAATGGCTGAATGGCTAGTTGAAGGTTTGGTACGGCGTTTGTTAGACGAAGACGACGGTGTGGCTAGATGGTTGCTTAATAACCATGTTTTCTACATTATTCCGAACATGAACCCAGACGGTTCTGTGCGCGGGCATTTGCGAACCAATGCGGCTGGGACCAACTTGAACCGAGAGTGGTTAAACCCGTCTTTAGAAAAAAGCCCTGAAGTGTTCTACACACTCCAGGCAATGGATAGCATTGGCGTCGATATGTGCTTGGATATTCATGGAGATGAAGCTTTACCGTATAATTTTGTTGCAGGTTGTGAAGGCAATCCAAACTATAATGCTAGGTTGGCGGATTTGGAGAACAGTTTCAAACAAGCACTTATGCAGACGACACCAGAGTTTCAAGACACCTTTGGCTACGACAAGGACGCGCCTGGCAAGGGAAATATGACGGTCGCTGCGAATGCAATCGGTCATCGTTTTGATTGCTTGTCTTATACATTAGAGATGCCTTTCAAAGACAACATAGATTTACCCGATGAAGCGTTTGGGTGGTCAGCTCCGCGCTGTCAGCAATTAGGTGAAGACGTGTTAGTTGCAATAAGAGCCATCAGTCATAAGCTCTAACTAAATAAATATAATAATAAGAGGGTAAGAACTTGGAAGCACTATTAAACTTTTTTAACATGCTAGACGGTAATCTAGGGGGGGCATGGTGGTTTCCATATGTCTTGCTTGGCGTCGGTGCATTTTTTACTATTTATCTAAAATTTCCACAGATTCGTTTTTTCAAACATGCTTGGTTAGTGGTTACAGGCAAATTTGATAAGGCTGATGAGCCTGGAGATACATCACACTTTCGAGCACTAACCACCGCGCTGTCAGGGACGGTTGGGACCGGTAACATAAGCGGGGTAGCGTTTGCCATCTATTTGGGTGGGCCTGCTGCTTTGTTTTGGATGTGGGCGACCGCATTCTTGGGTATGACAACAAAATTTGTCGAGGTAACACTATCGACCAAATATCGTGTAAAGACCGAAGACGGCTCAATGGCGGGCGGTCCAATGTACTACATGGACCGTCGTTTGAATATGAAATGGCTAGCCGTCGCGTTTGCTATTGCCACTGTTATATCATCTTTTGGGACCGGAAACTTACCCCAAAGTAACGGTATTGCTACAAGTATAGAAGCAACATTTGGTTTTTCTCCCTACATTGTAGGCGGTGTCTTAACAATATTATTAGGCTTGGTTATATTAGGTGGGATTCAACGTATCGCTGCTGTTACGTCCAAAATAGTGCCGCTAATGGCCGTTATTTATCTAATCGGCGCATTTGCCGTCATTTTTGCCAACATTGAAAACATAGGTCCTGCTTTTGTATCGGTCGTTAGTGATGCATTCACAGGTTCAGCCGCTGCGGGTGGATTTTTAGGTGCAACGCTTGCCTACGCATTTAACCGAGGCGTAAATCGAGGTCTGTTTTCTAACGAAGCAGGTCAAGGTTCCGCGCCTATCGCGCATGCCGCTGCAAAAACAAACGAACCGGTATCAGAGGGAATGGTTTCAATTTTGGAACCATTCATTGATACCATCATTATTTGCACAATCACCGGACTTGTTATCTTGTCTTCTGGTGTTTGGAAAGAAAAGCACGAGAACATCTTTGACCGCTCTGATATGACCTTTTTTACGGGTGAATACAATGAATCAAATAAAGATGACATTAAAGTGCTGTACGAACATTTCAATGATGTCAATAATGGTGTTGTCGAGAAGTTCACCGGTGAAATTCAAATTGTTAATGGCGTAGCAGTTACCGGTGGGTTTACGCTGATAAATGCACGTTCGCTTGCAGAAGATGTTACTTATAACGTCGGATCGAATAATGACTTAGAGCCGTTTAACGGTCGCTTAATGGTCGAAGACGGTAATTTGGTGCGTCGATCAATTGTGGTCGAAGGCAAATCATTAGTGCATTCAGCAGCGTTGACAACAATTGCCTTTACAAAAGGGTTCTTTGGTCAGTTTGGTCAATACATCGTATCTGTGGGCTTGTTGTTATTCGCATTTTCTACCGCAATCGCTTGGTCCTATTATGGTGACAGGGCGATGACCTACCTACTCGGCCCGCGCTCTGTTATGCCATATAGGGTGATTTATTGTGCTGGGTTTATGTGGGCGGCTGTCTCCGACACTACTTTAGTGTGGGCCTTATCAGCAGTGGCGATTGTCGTGATGACCTTACCCAACTTATTCGGGATAATGATGCTACGCAAAGAAATGAAAGACTCAATGAATGAGTACTGGGCAAAAATCAAGAAGTAAGAATGCCTTGGCGAGGGCGCCAGGCGCCTTTTAACTGTAAAAATAATAAAGGGAGCGTTGCTGTAGCAATGTCCCTTTTTGTTGTTTTTGGTGTATTAAAAGATTCAAGCGTGACGACCATGCAACAAAAATTAATTCAGACACATTGTTAGATACAAATTAGGAGTATTCAATGGCAATTACAGCTTGTCCTTCGTGTAAAAAGCCTATCTCAGACAAAGCACCAAGTTGCTCTCACTGTGGCTTTAATATTGGCAGCGCAACAGCTGAGGATTTAGAGAGGAAAGCCAGTTTGCAGCATTTTAAGCACATGCAAAAACTACAAAATCAGTCATTGCTTGCTATATTTCTTTTTATCGCAGGGTTTGGTTTTATGTATTGGGGCGGCACTCAGCCGGGTGATTTGCAGCACAACCTAGCGTTGGCCGGAACAATTGTTGGCTTTGTTTGGTACGCGGTAAATCGTGTTCGAATTACGTTAGCGAAGAGGAGGTAACGATGGACGTTCAACAACTTGTAAGTGCAATGACACCACAGATTTATGAAAATCTGCGTAATGCAGTCGAGATAGGTAAATGGCCAGATGGCAAGGCCCTAACCCCAGAGCAAAAAGAAAATTCCTTGCAAGCGGTGCTGCTTTATCAATCTAAGGTAGAACGCTCTGAGCAGCACATGACCATCGGCCAAAATGGAGAGGTTGTGCAAAAGAGTAAAGCGCAACTTCGACAAGAAATGAAACAAGAAAATAACAATGAACAACCTATAGCGCGATTTAAACAAAATGATATTTAAAACATTATTTGCAGCGAAGCACAAAAGCAACGACCCTCAAGTTCGCATAGAATCTATCGCTAAATTAGAGCTAAGCAAGCCTGCCGACAAGCAAATACTGCACGAGCTTGCTTTCAATGACAGCAGTTCGGCGGTTATATTGGCGGCGTTAGATAAGCTTAATTCGTTTCCACTGTGGCTAAAAGCATCCGAAACATCGGATCACAAAAGCGTAAAAAACAAAGCATTTGCTAAAGTGACACAGGAACTAAATGACCCTGATTCTGTTTTGATTAGTGAACAAGATTTTATTGTGTTTTGTAAAGAACTGAGCAACTTTGCATTGCTTGAAAAACTCATTTTGAACAATCCTCGTTTGCAAAAAAATGATGATTTGTTGTTGCTATCTTTAGAACGATTAAACAAAGACAACGTGTCTCGCATGTATTTTAAAATGTGCTCAAATAAGGCTCAAAGAACAGCAATTGTTGATTCAATGCAAGGGGCTAATGAGTTAAACAAACTGCTTAAGCAATGCGATGACGAACAAATTAGCCGTTTGATACAACAAAAGCTCGACAAGCTAAAAGCCTCAGAAGCAAAGCCGTTACAAATAAAGCAACATGCATCGTTGATAAGCTCCAAGCTTTTGGCAAGCAAAGAACTCCACAATTATGAATTGCTAGCGCAGACCCAAGAGCAGTTAGTAGCTGAATTTGAAGCCGTCAAGGTAGATTTTAATTGGTTGGATGAAGACAGTGCATGTCAGATCGCCGAAAAGTTTTTAACGGTTAATGAGGGGGTAGAGAAGCGCCTTAAGAGCTTGAAAGAAAGTTGGCTACAACAACAAAAACTGACCAAGATAACGGATGATATTGCGAATATTGAAACTCAGATAAATGAAGTTATTGTGCAGATTGATGCCCTCACATTTGTTGAAGATTTAAGTCAGTTGCACTCTCAGTCTAAGTTACTTAATTTATCGCTCGCTGATGCCCGTGCAAATTTATCCCGCAACAGCAATGAAGAAGCAACGACTGCTCAATTAATATGGATTGAGAGGCTGAAAGGTAGTGTAGGGACGCAGCTCAAACGCTTAGAAAATTTACCGGCAATTTGTGAGCTCAATGCGTTGGCTAGCCAAATTATTAATGCATTTTCGGCTGATACTGAAAAGTCAGACATAGGTCAGATTAGAGCTCAATGGAAGCATGACGTTGAGCAATCACGCTACACTGTTAACAAATCCCTGATAGCGCAATGGCGCGCCCTGAACAAGGAATATAACGCAGAGTTAAAAGTTCAGGCAGCAATATCTGATAGAGCTCAAAAGCAGGTGTTTGCAAAGCTTAAAACCGTGCAGAGACTGATTGATCAAGGCAAGTTTAAACCGGCAATAGCAAGCTTTGCGTACGCCGAAAAAGGATTTGTTGCATTAGACGAAATTCAACGCAACAAAATCAGCAAAATTTTTCAAGAGGTATCGCAAAAAGTCACTGAACTGCAAGACTTACAAGCATTTATCGCTGCTCCACGAAAACCCGCTCTTATGGAAGAAGCAAGACAACTTTGCCAGCAGCCTGCTAACAATATAAATGAAAGAGCCGCGGCGGTTAAGCACTTGAGAAGTCAGTGGTTAAGTTTAGGACAATTGAATACTGATGAAGATTCACGCCTTAATACAGAGTTTGATCTATTGGTTGAGTCTGCGTTTAAACCATGCAGAGACCACTTCGCTGAACAAGAAAAAATTAGATCAGCGAACAAGCAGCTTGCAGATGGACTCTTGCAAACGCTATCTGACTTGCAAGCCATTGAAGAACCTCAAGTGTTAGCAAAGGAATTTACTAAGACGCAAAGAGCGTGGAGAGCGCTTGGTACGCTTGAACACAACGACTTTAAAAGTCTTCAGATTGCGTATAAGCAAGCATGTGAGCCAGTCACCAAACGTGTAGACACCTATTACAAAGAAAATTTTGCGGCCAAGACAAGACTGCTCAACAAAGCACTATCACTCGCAGAGCATGAAAAGATTGAGGAAGCGGTAAGCATTGCAAAGACACTTCAAGTTGAATGGAAGAGTGTGGGCTATGCTGGGCATAAGCACGACGACAAGTTGTGGAAGCAGTTTAGAGCAGCTAATGACGCAGTGTTTACCCGCTTATCTGCTCTAAATGAGGCTTTTAGAAACGAACAAAAAGCCAAAGCGGTTGAGCTAGAGCAAGGCATGCAAGCGCTCAATAATGATATATCTGATGCGACTGACTTATCTTCTCTAGACGAATTACAGAGCAAATCGGAGCATTTAGCTGATGCGTTGAACCAATTAGAAGACAAACAAAAACGTCATTATGCGAACAAGTTAGACAAGGTCCAGTCCATCATCAATAGCAATCGAAAAGCAATTCGAGCTAATGCCGGTAAACAAGAACTTACCGACTTGTTTACAGTGTTAGAATCGTGGCGCGATGCAGATTTACCAGACAACCTCGAGCACTTGAGCGCAAAAAATCAATCACTTTTCAAAAATATTGAAAACGTTAACGTTCCAAGAAAAGAGCTGGTAATTCAAGCCGAAATAATCAGCGATATTGATAGCCCAGATGGTGATCAAACAGCAAGAAAAGAGATACAGTTAAATTTGATGGCTTTGCGCTTGGAGGGAGGCGTTTTGCCAACCTTAGAAGATATTCTAAAACAGTGGATTAGTTTTGGTCCCCTGAATAATAGTGATCTTGACTTATTACACCGACTGGCAAATATATATGGTGTTAGCCAACATCCGTTATCGGCGCCAACAGAGCTTGAAGAACAAACGCAACAGGCAAACGTAATGTTATCTGATGAATAGAAAACATATCTACGTTGCCTATACAGGCGGTACAATCGGCATGAAACCATCGTCTCAGGGGTTTGTGCCTGCTGCAGGGTATTTGTCTGATACATTAAAAGCAATGCCTGAATTTCATAGAAGCGAAATGCCGTTATTTACGATTCATGAATATGATGATTTGCTTGATTCGAGCGATATGCACCCAAGTGATTGGCAAGCAATTGCTGACGACATTAAGCAGCATTATAATCAATATGATGGTTTTATAATTTTGCACGGTACGGATACAATGGCTTACACTGCATCGGCCTTGTCATTTATGTTAGAAAATTTAGCGAAACCTGTCATTGTCACTGGTTCTCAAATTCCGCTAGCACAGTTGCGTTCCGATGGTCAGACTAATCTGCTTAATGCTTTGTATATTGCTGCCAATTATCCAGTGCCAGAAGTCACACTGTTTTTTAATAATAAGCTGTATCGTGGTAATCGCACGCGCAAGGTGGATGCAGATGGCTTTGACGCTTTTGATTCACCCAACATGCAGCCGTTGATTAAAGCAGGCATCAATATAGAGGTACTAAACAAGGGGCTTACGCTGGGGATTTCAAAAATGCTCGCGGACCAAGGTTTGAAGGTGAGCCAAATCAGTTCCCAGCCTATTGGCTTGGTGAGTCTTTATCCCGGGATATCTGCAGAAGTCGTCAAAAACATTGTTCAGCAGCCTGTCAGGGCGCTAATATTGCTAAGTTATGGTGTTGGTAATGCTCCGCAAAATAAAGCGCTGTTGGCGCAGCTTAGACACGCTCACGAGAATGACATTATCGTCGTAAATTGCACGCAGTGCTTTCGAGGCACTGTTAACATGAAAGGTTATGCCAATGGTCATTTCTTGCAAGATACAGGGCTAATTTCTGGTGGCGACATGACACCAGAAGCTACGTTAGCAAAATTGCATTATTTATTAAGCAAGTCAGAGTTGAGCACGCAAGAACGAAAAGTACTGATGGTGAAAAACTTGAGGGGAGAGTTGAGCGTTTAGTTAAACGTGACTAATTTAATCGATTAAGTAAACGTTAACTAACTGAACAGTTAAATAAGGCATTAACTGTGCAGTTAGTTTAATCACGCAGACTCTTTGAGCCTACTTTACTTCCACACCTGCAGCCTGCTTGTCAGCATGATAACTACTTCTAACCATAGGTCCACAAGCAGCATGAGTAAAGCCTATCTGTTTAGCATAGTCGCCCAGTTGATCAAACTCGGCAGGAGGAACATAGCGCTTTACAGGGTAGTGATGTTTGCTAGGTTGTAAATACTGCCCCAATGTTAACATATTGACATTATGGCTTCGTAAATCATCCAATACCGTCTGCATTTCTTCGCCTGTTTCACCCATTCCCATCATTAACCCAGATTTTGTCGGGATATCGGGATGTTGCTCTTTAAACTTGCGCAATAAATCAAGTGACCATTGATAATTCGCGCCCGGACGACATTCTCTATACAAACGTGGGATTGTCTCTAGATTGTGATTGAATACATCCGGAACACCGCTCTTAAAAATTTCTAATGCCCGGTCCATACGCCCTCTGAAATCTGGTACCAGGACCTCAATAGTGGTCGTTGGGCTGTGTTGTCTGATAGCGTTAATACAATCAACAAAATGCTGCGCGCCACCATCTCTTAGGTCATCACGGTCAACAGAGGTGATAACAACATAGTTAAGCTTCATCTCGGCGATGGTGGTGGCCAGTTTTTCGGGTTCTTCGGCGCTCGGCGGTAATGGTTTACCATGCGCCACATCACAAAATGGACAACGGCGCGTGCAGACATCACCCAGTATCATGAACGTCGCAGTGCCGTTATTAAAACACTCTGCCAAATTAGGACAGCTTGCTTCTTCGCACACTGAGTGTAACTTATTTTTTCTGAGTGTTTGCTTGATATGATCTATTCGATCAGTAGTGCGAGGTAACTTGATCTTTATCCATGATGGCTTGCGCAGCATTTCTGCCTTTTCAGTCGGAATAATCGTGACTGGGATATGCTTTACCTTTTCATCGTCGCGGAGTTTTACACCGGCTTGTGGACGTGCATTAGTCATCAAAACCTTCTTTAATTATCAAATTTTTAATTCCCAATAATCGGCAAAAATGTTCAACCACGAGTTTGCCTGCCTGCTTTACATCATTGGGTCCATTAAGTGTCTTACTGTCGACCATCTCTAGCCCAGCGTAACCACAAGGGTTTATGCGCTGGAAAGGGCTCAAATCCATGTTTACATTAAACGCTAAGCCATGGAACGAGGACCCTTTGCGAATTCTCAAGCCCACGGAGCATAGTTTACGTTCATCTACATAAACCCCAGGAGCGTCCGTTTTAGGATAAGCGACAATACCACTGGTTGCCAAGGTGTCAACGATACACTGTTCGAGTGCATTGACCAAATCTCTGACGCCTAAATTGCTGCGCCTAACGTTGATTAATATGTACATCATCAATTGGCCAGGACCGTGATAGGTGACTTGACCGCCGCGATCGACTTGAACAACCGGTATGTCGCCTGGTGCTAGCAAATGTTCCGCTTTTCCTGCTTGACCTTGAGTAAATACTGGGTGGTGCTCCAACAGCCAAATTTCGTCCGTGGTATCGGCGTCTCTAACGTCCGTAAATGTCTGCATTTTTTGCCATATAGGCGTGTATTCTTGCGTTCCAAGCTGACGTACGATGACGTTTTCAATTGGCCGAGTGCGTGTCACTACAAAACAACCTTCACTAGTTCAAGGCTAGAAATCTCTGTGTAGATTGTTTCCATATGTTCTTTGCTGGTTACCTCTACCGTCAAAGACAACGAATGATAGCTACCTTTACTACTGGGCTTTATGGTAGGCGCGTAGTCTCCTGGGGCTATTTCCTGTAATTTTGAAACGACTACTTCTGGTAATTCAGGATGGGCAACGCCCATTACTTTAAACGTTTGAAAGCAGGGGAATTCTAATAGTTGGTCGAATTGTGTTTCCATCTGTGTTTACTCTTCTAGGCCCAATTTTAAAGAAATATAGTCAGAAATCTTGTCCATAAATCCGCCTTCTAACACTTCGTGCAAGGTGACCAATGGGTACTCGGCTATATTTTCGCCATCTAATTGTAAATATAACTTACCAACAATTTGGCCTTTTTCAATCGGGGCTTCCAGTTTTTCTGTCAGTTCAAAGTTTGCTTTGAGTTTATCACTTTGGCCACGAGGAATGGTAATAGGTGTGCTTTGGTTCAGACCCAAATCCACCGTATCTCTATCGCCCATAAAAATGCGGTGTGCTACAAACGAATCACCGGCGGAGTAGGGCATAACGGTCTCATAAAATCTAAATCCATAGCGCAATAGCTTCTTATTTTCAACTTTTCTAGAGCGCTCGCTTTCGGTGCCCATGACGACGGCAATAAGACGCATGTCTCCTTGGGTGGCCGAGGTTATCAAGCTATAACCAGCGTCGGATGTATGGCCTGTTTTAATCCCATCTACATTCATACTTTTGTCCCACAACAAACTATTTCGATTAAACTGTTTGATGTTGTTGTAAGTGAATTCTTTGACGCTATAAAGCGCATAAGCTTCTGGCAGTTCTCTTATTAAGGCTGAAGATAAAGTCGCCATGTCTCTGGGTGAAGTATAGTGCTCAGCGTCATGCAAGCCATGGCTGTTGACGAAGTTAGTAGAATTCATACCCATGCTTTGTGCATGTGCATTCATCATGCTTGCAAAGGCTTCTTCACTGCCTGCAATATGCTCTGCCATAGCAACGCATGCATCATTTCCTGATTGCACCATAATGCCGTGCATCAAATCACTTACTGATACCTGAGTGCCTACTTCAATAAACATTTTTGATGAGTCAGGAAAGTTCTTTGCCCATGCGTTTTCTGAAATAGTGACCATGTCGTTCATGCTAATATTGCCTGCTTTGATCTCTTTGCCAATCACATACACGGTCATTATTTTAGTTAAGCTAGCGGGTGCTAAACGCATGTCAACATTGCGTTCTGCAATAATATGCCCGGTATTATGGTCCATTAGCAAAAAACCCTCAGCCGAAACGCTTGGCGCAGGAGGGATTACAATTGCTGCATTAGCAAACTGAGTAAATAAACAAACCAACAAGGGTATTAATAAGCGCATTTTTTCAACCATTTATTATTTTAGAGTGTGAGGATATCCCGCGACCGTATTTTATATCATCTGACCCTGTCACTACTAGGACATTACCAATGTATTTTGTATAAAAACGGTCAAGTTGCAGGAATTACAATTTGAAAAGCGTTCTCAAATCCATTTTGTTTCAATGCTTGGATAAGTAATTCAGCTTTTTGTTCAGTTTTTATTGGGCCTAATCTTACTCGATACAAGTCATTAATTAAGGGCGCGTCAACATCAACTTGATACATCTGAGAGAGCGTTTTGGATAATTCCGCCACGCTTTGTTGGTTCGAAATTGCAGCAATCTGAATATATATCAAGTCTTGCGCAATACTGGGTGGTACCATCGATTTAATTGCGATATCCGTTGTCGTTTGATCATCAACAGGCATTTGATTGGACGCAACTTTAGGAGGAGCTGGAGCGGCGATAGTCTGGGGGACATCGGGGCGAATCGTAGGGCCCAAACCGACGGTTTTCATGCCGCTTTCGTCAATGTGTATGACTTCAACTATGACATTGGCTACGCCCGTTTTGAGCACGTCTAGCTTTTTGGCTGCGGCGTATGACAAGTCGATAACCCGTCCAGGATGGAAAGGGCCTCGATCGTTCACGCGCACGACGGCGGTCTTATTATTATCAAGGTTAGTTACTTTAACGTACGACGGTAGCGGCAGTCGTTTGTGAGCGGCCGTCATTTCGAACATGTCGTAGACTTCACCATTAGATGTGGTATGGCCGTGAAATTTTTGACCGTACCAAGATGCTTGTCCAGTTTGAACAAACCCTTTGCCATCCATCATAGGCCGATAATGTTGACCTAATACAGTATAGGGACGACTGTTTATCTCTCTATACGGTTCATATATTGGTGTTGCATCGCTTAAGTCTATCTCTCCATAGTCGAACTTCGGTTTCGAATCTTGTTTCACGTGGTAACGGCCGGCAGATTGACAAGCTGTCAGCGACACCAAAACAATTAAAACAACAGCCAAGCCTTTCATCATACTCCCTGATTTTTCTTATTATTCTATTATTGCATTACGCTATATTTAAACCGATACGCCTATTAACGTTCATTAGCGCTAAGAATGGCGAGATAATAAACGTTTTTGGGTACTGATTGACATCAGAATACCGAATCCAGCAAGCAGCGTTACCATCGACGTGCCGCCATAGCTAACAAGTGGAAGTGGCACTCCCACCACTGGCAGCAAACCCGAAACCATGCCCATATTGACAAAAACATATACAAAGAAGGTCAACGTAATGCTGCCCGCTAATAGCTTGCTAAACGCATCTTGTGCTCGACTTGCGATTATCATGCCCCTCGCAATTATGCACATGTAGATAAATAAAAGACCGATGACACCGATCAAACCAAACTCTTCGCTAAATACTGCAAATATAAAATCGGTATGACGTTCAGGTAAAAACTCTAATTGAGATTGAGTACCCTGCAGCCAACCTTTACCACTGACGCCGCCAGACCCAATCGCAATTTTTGATTGAATGATATGGTAACCTGAGCCTAGGGGATCTGATTCTGGGTTCAAAAAAGTGATCACGCGTTGCTTTTGATAGCCCTTCATTAAGAAAAACCACATGATAGGCGCAAATGCTCCGCCCAAAATCGTAACAAAAGAAATTAGGCGCCAACTCATTCCCGATAAAAAGAGAGCGAAGATGCCAGAGCTAGCGACTAGTAAAGAAGTACCCAAATCAGGTTGCTTAGCAATTAAGAGCGTAGGTATCAGTACCAATACAAAACCAACAGAGATATAACTTGCTCGCGGAGGCATACTAAATTTGCTTATATACCAAGCCACCATTAGCGGCACGGCAAGTTTCATTATTTCCGATGGTTGAAACCGGATAATGCCCAAATCAAGCCAACGCTGCGCGCCCTTGCCGACGTCCCCAAACAGCAATACCGCGACTAGCATGGCCAAGCCAACTGAATAAAAATAAATGGCGGCGCGCCGGTAAGCCATAGGAGGCACCTGCGCCAAAATGAACATGCCGATCAAGGCAATGGCCAATCGTGTTAGCTGTCGATGGACTAAATCCCATTCTTGTCCGCCAGACGAATAGATCGTTATCAGCCCTATGCCCATTAAGCATGAAATAGCAAACAGCAAAAAACCGTCAATGTGCAACCGTTCTAAAAAGCTTGTTTTGGTCGTAGTAAATTTAGCCTCCATCTATCTCACTTCCGTATCGTCGACGATAATCGATGCTAGTTCAGAGGGTTTTTCTCTGGAAAAATAAAAGTCCATTATTTGGCGTGCCACTGGAGCCGCATTTGAGCCGCCACCACCTGCGTTTTCAATCGTAACAGCAATGCTCAGTTCAGGTTTTTCGAAGGGGGCATAGCCAATATACATTGCGTTATCGCGTAAATGTTCCGCTACATTGTCGACTTCATACTCTTCATCTTGTGCGACTGAAAATAGTTGGGCCGTTCCAGTTTTGCCTGCGGAGATATATTTTGCACCTCTATACGCTGTGTGAGCTGTACCATGTTGACGATTCACAGTGCCATATAACGAGTCTAAAACGATATCCCAATTTTTTGGATCGACAATGGGTATTGGAGACTTCATCTCGATTGGGTTTGCTTTAACCATGCCGTCTTGCATAAAGCCTTTTAACAATCTAGGAACATGCCGTTCGCCACGATTGACTAAGAAATTAACCGACTGAGCCAGTTGTAATGGTGTAGCGTTCCAGTAGCTTTGCCCTATTCCAACCGATATAGTGTCGCCTATGTACCAAGGTTCATTAAAGCGAGCGCGTTTCCATCCTCGAGTCGGCATGATTGCGCGAGACTCTTCATACAAGTCGATACCGGTATGCTCCCCAAAGCCAAACATGCGCATTGACTCACTGATTCTATCAATGCCTAGTCTATACGCTAAATCGTAATAAAACGTGTCACATGAGACTTCGACTGAGCGCGTCACGTCAACTCTTCCGTGACCGCCTTTTTTCCAGTCTCGCCAAACGTGTTCTACGTTTTTGAGTCTATATTCTCCGCGATCTCTAATTTCTGTTTGTGAATCAATGACACCTTCCTCCAAACCTAATAATGCAAGATGCGGTTTGATAGTCGATGCTGGTGGATACCTTCCCTGGGTTGCTCTATTCAATAAGGGGCTGGCTTTTGACTGCAATAACTTGTTGTACTCAAAGCTACTAATGCCATGCACAAATAAATTAGGATCGTAGCTAGGACTGCTATAAAGCGCCAAAACGCCCCCATCTCTAGGGTCTGTAATGACGACAGAACCAGTTCGACCATCTAATGCTATTTGAGCTGTGCGTTGTAATTCAATATCGATATTAAGCACAATATCGCGGCCTGGCACCGGCGGCTCAAAACTTAAAACACGGATTATTCTGCCTTGATTATTCACTTCTACTTGTTGATAGCCAACTTCGCCATGTAGCAAAGGCTCATGAAACTTTTCGACGCCTTGCTTTCCAATGTCATGCGTAGCGGCATAATTCGCCGCTTGATTGTTAGCTTCAAGCTTTTCAAGATCGCGTTTGTTGATACGAGCAACATAGCCTAACATGTGGGTCAGGGTGTCTTTAAAGGGATAGTAACGAGATAAACGTGCTTCAATCGCAACGCCTTCGAACTTATGTTGTTGAGCTGAAAATAAAGCAACATCATCTTGAGAAAGTTGATTGCGAAGAGATACCGGCTTAAATCGACGCTGTCTTTTCATATCGCGGTTAAAACGCTCTAATTCACTTTCCGAAATGTTTAATAGTAAGCTTAATTCCGCGACAGTGGCGTCTAAGTCAATGACGTCTTCAGGCGTTATCTCTAAACTAAAAACAGGCCTGTTTTCAGCTAAAATCACACCATTACGATCATAAATTAAGCCTCTGTTGGGTGCGACTGGCAACACTTTTATTCGATTGCCATTG
>Ga0115565_10001253_pt1 | contig 21113 bp, 20 predicted proteins | sample COGITO_mtgs_1105_FD_87199 | JGI IMG/M metagenome (GOLD analysis project Ga0115565, IMG submission 87199) | Pelagic marine microbial communities from North Sea - COGITO_mtgs_110530 | ecosystem: Environmental > Aquatic > Marine > Epipelagic | place: Germany:Helgoland, sampling site Kabeltonne... | reverse complement strand
CCCTGATACTGCGCATTAGTGGGTGGGTAGAAAAAGGCATGCACCTGTTGGTTATTGCCGCTGGGAAAAAACAGTGACTCTGGTTGGGCTATATCTGCACTATCTAAATCTAAGGTTGATGGCGCGTAGACAGATGTCACTTTGCTATTTGGGCCATCGGATTCAATGCCGACAATTTGATTGGCCAGTGCCGAGGCGCCAGCCACCATATAGAGTCGCCCCTGATGGCAGCAGGCGGCTGCAAGGTTGCTGTATTGACTGTCTACAACACTGAGTTGGCCCGAGGTTATATCGATAAAACCACTGTGCCATAGCCCTTGGTCGGTCCACAGGCAGCCGATGGTATTGGCATCAATAAAGCCATAGGTGCTCATGCCAAATTGCCACAGGGGCATGGCAAATTCTGCTTCTTTGCTTAGCACTGGGTCGCCATTGACAGCGCAGATATTCCACCAGTTGTCTTTATCGGATACATAGTAGAGCTGGTTATCCGGCGACCAGCTGGGCTGAAATATAGCTTGGTTATTGTTACCACCAGCGGTTAACACCGGGCTGCTTAGCCCATCTGCTGTTAACTGAGCGCACCAGAGTTGCGTGCTGTCCCAGGGCATGTTGGGATGCTGCCATTCTATCCAGCACAGCTGCTGGCTGTCTGGGCTAATGCGCGGGTAGGCGTAGAAGTCTGCGCCGCTCGTCAGTGTGCTAACGGCTCCTGTGGCTATATTAATCGCAGCAATAAAGTTGTCTGGTTCGCGATCCTCCTGATGTTTCTCGGCCACCGCGATCAGGCGCTGCTGGTCTGTATCAATAACCAGATCGGCAAAACGTAGCCCTGGGCTGGTAATGGCTTTTGGTGTTTGGCCAGATTGCAGGTCGAGCTGGTAAATGCATTGATCAGCAGCATTCACAAAATACAGATGATTCTGGTCTGCGGCATAGGCCATGCCGCCGTATTCATGCACTTTGCTGTAATGGCTAAAGGGGCTGGGAAGCAGATCTTTAATGGAGCCTTTGCTATCGCGGCACATAATTACACTGCGGCCAGCATCCCAGGGGCGGCCCTCAACCCAGTACAGGTTGTCGCCCTGAGACTGGATAAAATTAAGGCTTGGGGCGGCTTTGGTAATCAGCTCTGCGCTAATGGATGAGGGCCAGGAGCCGAAGGCTTGGGTGGTTTTACTCATTTTAACCTCCCGCCAGCTTGACGTTATGACCGAGCTTTTCTAATTCGATTTTAAGTTTGTCCCGATGATCGCCCTGTATTTCTATCACGCCATCTTTTACTGTACCGCCAGTGGAGCATTTCTGTTTAAGCTGCTTGGCCAGCGTTTTTAGCCCTGCATCATCCAGATCAAAGCCGGTGATGGTGGTGACCCCCTTACCTTTGCGACCACTGGTTTCGCGGCGAATGCGCAAAATGCCATCGCCGCTATAGTCGCGGGCTGGGGCTTCGCTCTGTTTAATGCGGCCGATCTCGGTGGAGTACACCAGCCTGGAATCTTTTTTGTTCATCATATCTCTGGGTTAATTCTCTAAAATAATTTTGCCAATATGCTGATTGGTTTCCATTAAGGCATGGCCTTTGCTGGCCTCTGCTAGAAGGAAACTGCTATGGATAATAGGCTTAAATTGCCCGCTGGCGATCAGCGGCCATACCTGATCTTTAATTCCGGCGGCAATTCGGGCTTTGTTTTCCAATGGCTGGGCGCGAAGTGTAGAACCGGTCAGCACCAGCTGCTTAAGCATTAGTGGCATAAGGTCCACTTCCGTTTTGGAGCCGCGCAAAAAGGCGATATTTACAATTCGGGCTCTGGGTGCGCAGGCGGCAAAGTTCTTTTGCACATAGTCACCGCCCACCATATCCAGAACCACATTAACACCGCTACCGGTAATCTCCTGGCAGGCTGCCACAAAGTCCTGTTGGTTGTAGTTAATGGCTTTGGTGGCTCCCAAGTCTTCGCAGACAGCGCATTTTTCATCATTGCCCGCTGTGGCAATCACATTGACGCCCATAGCGCTGGCCATCTGAATAGCGGTGGTGCCAATACCGCTGGCACCTCCATGCACTAGCAACCATTCGCCAGCCTTTAACTCAGCGCGCTCAAACAGATTGTGCCAGACGGTAAAGCAGGTTTCTGGCAGAGCAGCTGCATGCTCCAAGGGGAGGTTATCTGGCGCAGGTAGGCACAGAGATTCCTCGGCAACCGCGTATTCGGCATAGCCACCACCGGCCAACAGTGCACAGACCTGGTCGCCAATCGCCCATGCCGTAACGGCTTCGCCAACCGCCGCCACGGTGCCAGAAACCTCTAGGCCGGGAATATCAGTGACACCTGGAGGTGGAGGATAAAACCCCATTCTTTGGAATACGTCTGGGCGATTGATGCCCGCGGCTGCGACTTTAATAAGCACCTGCGTTGCGGCGGGTTCTGGTACTGGTCTTGAGGTGGCTTGCAGTACCTCTGGCGCGCCAGGTTCGGTTATTTCAATGCTGGTCTGGGTCATAGGGGTCACTCTCTATTTTTAAGGGGAGTTTAGCCTTTTCTATAGGGTAGCTACAGTTAAGATTGAAACTCAGAATTATTGATAAACGTTTTGAGCTTAGACCACAGCCGCCCATCAATCGCGGCCAACCCCAAACCAATTATGGCCATACCTATAAAGTAGCTGCTGTGCAGTTGCTCATTCAATATTAACCAGCTTAAAAAGCTTGCGGTGACTGGCGCCAGAAAGGTGACTAGTACCACGTTGGTGGCGCCGGAGGATTCCAGTATGCGAAAAAACAAAATATAGGCCAGTGCTGTTGAGAACACAGCTAGGCACATAATCGACAGCCACACAGGTGCGCTGGGAAATGCCAGTTCGTAGGGGCGATCAATTAGCAGAACCATGGGTAATAAAGTCATAGTGGATCCGGTGACTTGGCCCGCAGCGGTGTTAAATGGACTGACCCCCATAGCTTTAAAGCGCCGGCCAAAAACAGTGGCACAGCCATAGGATATGGCTGCACCAATAACGGCCAGCTGAGCCAGGGTGCTGGTATCTATATGGATGCCAATATTGAGTAAGGCTGATGGGCCGATCAGGATTGTGACACCGGTTAAGCCGGCGAGCACGCCAATAATTTTTTGTGGTGTTATTTTTTCATCTGCTAAAAACACACCGGCAATCAGCACGGTAAAAAGTGGGGTAGCGGCATTAATAATCGATGCCAGGCCTGCACCTATATGGGTCTGGCCCCAAACAATTAGAGAAAAGGGTATGGCATTGCTAAGGAGTCCCATAATAAAGAATGCCCGCCATAGCTTCAGGGACCTGGGGAATTGGTAGCCGAAAAATAACGCGATGGCCCACAATGTTATAGCCGCTATACCCACCCTGAGTAACACTATGGTTAGTGGTGGCAGCTCAGTGACGGCTACACCAATAAAGAAAAACGAGCCGCCCCACAAAAAGGACAGCAGCAATAGCATTGCCCAGTCTTTGGCTGCCATACGTTGGTTGATCATCGTTAACCCTTTTTATAGAGGTGCCGGTTTTATTATTGGGTTCTTGTCGCCAGAACCTTGAGGCCGAGAATTAGCATGGCGCCGCCGGCTACTCTGTCAATCCAGTGCCCCATGCGCTGGAATTTGCTGGTGACCAGAGGTCTGGACAGTAGCAGGGTTAAAAATGAAAACCAGGCCAGCTGCAGAACCATCATCCACAGACCATAGATTAGCAGATGCTGGGCCGGCGTATCCTGGGACAGGACAATGGTGAATAGCGAGACAAAGTAAATAGGTGCTTTGGGGTTAAGGGCATTGCAAAGAAACCCCAGACCTATGGTTTTTAGGGCTGAGCTCTCTGTGGCTGTGGTCAACTGCTCTGTCTGATGGTTGCCCGCTCTGGCCCTGAGACCGCTGATACCCAGATAAATCAGATAGCACCCGCCAAGCAGTTTGATACTCCACAGAGCTGAGGAGGAGTTGGCGATGAGCGCGGCCAGCCCCAGAGAGGAATATAGAATATGCACCGAGAGCCCAAGGGCTATGCCTAGACTACAGAGCAGGCCGGCCCGGTTGCCATTGGACAATGTCTGTTGAGATACCAGTATAAAATCTGGCCCCGGTGCAGCAGCGGCCAGCAGGTGAACTGTGGTGACAATGATTAAGCCCTGGGCAAGATCCATAGGGGGTCTCTGATTAGGTTCTGAGCAGCATCATAGTCAATTGCGCTATTACTGCCTACAATAAACTGATTAGATCATTGAAGGATATACCTGATGGTGCAAGTATCCCTGCGACAAAAAATCTACCAGATAATTTTTGGTACTGACACGCCAGCGGGCCAGTATTTTGATATTGCCCTGATTTATCTGATTCTGTTGAGCGTGCTGGCGATTATTCTCGACTCTATTGAAGCGGTGAACAGCAGCTATGGATTGTGGTTGTTTCGTCTAGAGTGGTTTTTTACCCTGCTATTTTCCGTGGAGTACCTGGCACGGATCTACTCCTCACCAAAACCATTGCGCTATATTTTTAGTTTTTATGGCCTGGTAGACCTAGTGTCTGTGTTGCCCACCTATTTAGCTCTGCTCTTCCCTGGTGCCAATTACTGGCTGGTGATTCGCCTGTTGCGGGTATTGCGTATTTTCCGCGTGCTTAAGCTGGTGCGCTATCTGTCGGAAGCCAATATTCTGTTGCGCTCTATGTATGCTTCGCGGCGCAAGATTTTTGTGTTTTTCACTGTAGTGCTGGTGCTCAGTGTGATCTTTGGCAGCCTAATGTTCTTTGTTGAGGGGCCGGAGCATGGTTTTACCAGTATTCCCCGCAGCATTTACTGGACCATTGTGACCATTACCACAGTTGGCTATGGGGATATTACCCCTCAGACCCCCCTAGGGCAGGTGATTGCTACCCTGGCTATGCTGACTGGTTATTCCATTATTGCCATACCCACTGGCATATTTACCGCAGAGATTGCCCGGGAGATGCACAATGAAACCAACAATCGCCGCTGCAATATCTGCGAGCGCACAGGTCATCATCCGGAGGCCGAGTACTGTTATCACTGTGGGGTGACCCTGCCGGATAGTGCTATTTAGTGTTGGCATGTACTGTTGATCTAAAACTCAGTGCCTCCTGATATTCTGGTATATCAGTCTGTTCTAATCCCGCCAAGTCGGCGATGGTTCTGGCGACTTTTAACAGGCGATGAAAGCTTCTGGTGGATAGGGCGAAACGGTTGATGGCTTGATCCATTAGCTGGCGCTGGGCTTTATTTAAGGGGCATAGTTGGTGGAGCTGTTGGCTATTTAATGCGCTATTGATCTTTCCCTGACGCGCTATCTGTATGTTTCTGGCTCTGTGGATGCGCTGTTGAATGATTTTATTGCTCTCTCCTTTTTGCTGGGCCGGTCGGTCCAGCAGCTGCTGGTTTTCAATCGCGCCTACCTGCACCTGTAAATCTATTCGGTCCATGAGTGGGCCCGACAGTTTGGCGCGGTAGCGGCCTATTTGGTCTGGGGTGCAGGTGCAGCGCTGGCTACCCAGATAGCCGCAGGGGCAGGGGTTCATTGCGGCAACTAGTTGGAACCTGGCTGGGTAGCGAGTTTGGGCGGCGACCCTAGAGATAATAATTTCACCGGACTCCAGGGGCTCGCGCAGCATTTCCAGTACCTGGCGCTGAAACTCTGGTAGCTCATCGAGAAATAGAACACCGCAGTGGGCAAGAGATATCTCTCCAGGTTTGGGGGTGCTGCCCCCACCTACTATGGCTGTGGCTGATGCGCTGTGATGAGGAGCACGGAAGGGCCTCTGCAGGCTGTGGGCAGCGCGATCAGTTTTACTGGCTACCGAATGAATGGCTGCAACCTCCAGTGCCTCGGCATTATCTAGAGCGGGCAACAAGCCAGGTAATCGACTGGCCAGCATGGTTTTTCCGGTTCCTGGAGGGCCAAAAAGTAGCAGATGGTGGCCGCCGCTGGCGGCTATTTCCAGCGCCCGCTTGGCATGCTCTTGGCCAATGACTTCGTTGAGTTGTGGCGCTGAGGTGCTCAGTTTGTTGGGGCTGGGTTGCCATTGTTTTAGAGGCTCGCGCCCATGCATGTGGGCCGAGACTTGCAGTAGGTGCGTGGCTGGGAGTACGGTTAGTTGGCCTACAAGCGCAGCTTCGCTTGCATTGCCGACGCTGATAATTAGCGCCCTGTCATCATTGGCGCAGGCCATTGCTGAGGGCAGCAGGGCTTCAACTGGGCGCAATTCACCAGACAGTGCCAGCTCGCCGATAAATTCATGCTGCTCTAACAGGTCCATAGGCACCTGCCCGGAGGCGGCAAGAATACCTATGGCAATGGCCAGATCAAACCTTGTGCCTTCTTTGGGCAGTTCTGCTGGCGCCAGATTGATGGTGATACGGCGTGCCGGGAATTCAAAGTGGGCATTGATAATAGCGCTGCGTACCCGGTCTTTACTCTCTTTGACGGCAGTTTCGGGCAGGCCAACTATATGAAAGGCGGGCAGACCATTGGAGAGGTGAACCTCTACACAGACCAGTGGAGCCTCTATGCCCAATTTAGCGCGGGTATGTACTGTGGCTAGTGACATGGCACCTATTCCTTTGAGTGCATGCGATTCCTTTCTTGTCACAGACTTGGCGCTTATAGGCAATTATCCGTGCAGACAGCTGGTGGCTCGCTGTGAGTTAGGGGTTGGCGAGGCTGGCTTCTAGCTCTGCGAGTTGGCGTTCCAGCGCATCTATTTTTTCCCGCGAGCGCAGCAGCACAGCGCGCTGGGCATCAAACTCTTCGCGGGTAACTAGGTCCAGTTTGCTAAATGTGTTCATCATGGCGCTGCGCAGGTGGCTCTTTGCCTCGTCACTGATGGCCTGGGCGCCGGCTAGGGTCTTGCTCAGCTGCTCTAAAACATCTTTGTGCAGGTCTTCTGGATTCATCTGGTGCTCCTTTCTGGCGCTGGCTCTGGCGCTTACTTTGGCAGGTATTTTAACAAAACTTTGCCTGCTGGTGCAGGTTGGTTTAGGTGATAGGTCACATTAGTCCAAGTTGGTGCGTTCGAATCTGGCAGAGCGCCAAATAACGCACCAATCTGGTTCAAAACTGGCTGGCACAAGCAAAAATAAGCCTAATTTCATAGGTTTTATAAGTTGGCACGGTAAATGCAATGTTGGGTTCGAAGCACATAAATTTAAGCACCTTAGCTCTGCTTTGAAATAACTAACTCTAACAACTTTTTTTAACTTTACGTCTTGGGAGATGTACTTATGAAAGCTATCAAAACTGCAATTTTTGCTGCAACCCTTATGTCTAGCGCCAGTGTAATGGCTGCTGAAGTTTCTGGAAATGTGGCTCTGAGCTCAGACTACTTTTTCCGTGGTATTGATCAGTCTGGCGGCGAAGCCCTGTCAGGTGGCTTTGATGTCGCTTTTGAAAGCGGCTTCTACGTAGGGACCTGGGCTTCTAGCATCGACTTTTCTGGCGGTCTGGAGCTGGACTACTATGCCGGTTACGGTGGCTCTATCTCTGACAGCGTCAGCTACGATGTAGGTTACCTCTACTATGGCTACCCACAGGGTCCAACTACCGAAGAGTTTGAAGAATTCTACGGTAGCATTTCTTTCGGTGACGCAACCGTAGGTTTTGCTCTTTCAGATGACTACTACGCATCTACTGGTTCAAGCACCTATGTTTACGTGGATTATGGTTTTGCTCTGGGCGAAGACTACAGCCTGGGTTTCCACTACGGCAACATGACTGCTGATGATGCGGCCAATGAAGCTGACGACTACTCAGTGTCACTGAGCACTGAAGCCGCTGGACTTGGTTTAGACCTTAGCTGGATTGATTCATCTGAAAACGGCGGCCTGTTCGCTGACAACCAGTTTGTTCTGACAATTTCTAAGTCACTTTAATTTAGCACTATCTTGCTCATTTAAAACGGGTGGCTTCGGCCACCCCATGGAGATAAACGATGAAATTAGTAACTGCAATTGTAAAACCTTTCAAGCTCGATGAAGTGCGAGAGGCTCTCGGCGACCTAGGTGTCGCTGGTGTAACTGTAACCGAAGTTAAAGGCTTTGGACGTCAGAAGGGCCACACCGAGCTGTACCGTGGCGCTGAATATGTAGTGGATTTCCTTCCTAAAGTTAAGTTGGAAATTGCTCTGGCAGATGAAATGGTAGAGAGCGCTGTTGAGGCGATCACCGCTGCTGCTCAAACTGGGAAAATCGGCGACGGCAAGATTTTCATTACAACTCTTGAAGAAGTGATTCGCATTCGTACCGGTGAAACCGGCGTTGAAGCGGTCTAACCTGAGGATTTAAAAAATGACTGATGTATTTCAATTACAGTACGCACTAGATACCTTTTACTTCTTGATGTGTGGCGCTCTGGTAATGTGGATGGCTGCTGGTTTTGCCATGCTCGAAGCTGGACTGGTTCGCTCTAAGAACACTACTGAGATTCTTACCAAGAATATCGCTCTGTTTGCGGTTGCCTGCACCATGTATATGGTTTGTGGCTACGCTATTATGTACGGCGGCGACATCTTCCTGAGCTCTATCACTGGCGACGGCGCTACAGGTGCTGAAGAGCCTGCAACCTACGCCCCCTCAGCTGATTTCTACTTCCAGGTAGTGTTTGTGGCTACGGCTATGTCGATTGTGTCTGGCTCTGTTGCTGAGCGCATGAAACTTTGGGCTTTCCTGGCCTTTGCCGTTGTTATGACTGGCTTTATCTACCCAATGGAAGGCGCTTGGACTTGGGGCGGGGCTTCTGTGTTTGGCATGTACACCCTGGGTGACCTTGGCTTCTCTGACTTTGCTGGTTCCGGTATTGTTCACATGGCTGGTGCATCTGCTGCTCTTGCTGGTGTTCTGTTACTGGGTGCCCGTAAAGGTAAGTACGGTCCGAATGGACAGGTAAATGCTATTCCTGGTGCTAACCTGCCCATGGCTACTCTAGGTACATTTATCCTGTGGTTGGGTTGGTTCGGCTTTAACGGTGGTTCTGTTCTGGCTACTGCTTCTGTTGAAAGCGCCAACGCTGTCGCAGTTGTGTTTATGAATACTAATGCTGCTGCCTCTGGCGGTCTGATTGGTGCTCTGCTGGTTGCCCGCCTGCTGTTTGGTAAGGCTGACCTGACTATGGCTCTGAATGGCGCGCTGGCTGGTCTAGTTGCAATTACCGCCGAACCCTCTACTCCTACTGTGCTGCAGGCAACTCTGTTCGGTGCTGCTGGTGGTGTATTGGTTGTATTCAGTATTCTGACTCTGGACAAGCTGAAGCTCGACGATCCTGTCGGAGCTATCTCTGTACACGGTGTTGTTGGTCTGCTGGGTCTGTTGTTGGTGCCTATCACTAACGAAGGTTCTAGCTTCTCCGGCCAGCTAATTGGTGTAGCAACCATCTTTGTCTGGGTATTCGGTGCTAGCTTTATTGTCTGGGGTATTCTCAAGGCGACTATGGGCATTCGAGTTTCAGAAGAGGAAGAGTTCAGCGGCGTCGATATCGCAGAGTGCGGTATGGAAGCTTACCCTGAGTTTGTAAGTGCAAAGAGTTAATGCTCTCCCCTGGGTTTTTAAGACTCTCGTTTTAAATAACCTCTTTGCATGTTTGCCGGAGCCCTTATGGGCTCCGGTTTTTTTATGCCCTAAACTTTGTTCTATACTTTTATGGCGGTGCTAATGCATTTTAGTAGAGAAACAGGTATCTTTAACTCTGACACTTTCCATGTATAGCTAGATAGAAGACTAAGAATTATGAAATTGATTACTGCTGTTATTAAACCATTCAAACTTGATGATGTTCGCGAAGCTCTTGCCGATATTGGTGTTCAGGGCATCACTGTGACTGAAGTTAAAGGCTTTGGACGCCAGAAAGGCCATACCGAGCTGTATCGTGGTGCCGAGTATGTTGTGGATTTTTTACCCAAAATTAAGCTCGAAATTGCGGTTGGCCAGGATATGGTGGACAGCATTGTTGAGGCTATCACCAAGGCTGCAGCCACAGGCAAGATTGGCGATGGCAAAATCTTTATTTCGTCGCTGGACGAAGTGATTCGTATCCGCACTGGTGAAACTGGTGAAGAGGCGCTGTAGCGCCTGCACAGCAGAATTTCTCGGTCTGTAAGCAGGGGGAACCCCTGCTGTTAGATGCACTCCAATGGGTAATCCATCTTTAATAAGGACTGTGTTTTGTCTATCAATTCTCTTCTGACAGCTGCATCTGCAGCTGGTCAATTACTGGCTCGCTCTCTGATACTGCTAGGTGGCATTTTTCTGCCCCTGCTGGCCTCGGCTGAGGTGCCGGCCAGCATCAGCGACCCTATAGTAAAACAGCTTAAAGCGGCCCGCGCAGACCTTGATTATCAGGTGTTAAGCCCAGCGCCACTAGATGGCTTTTATGAGGTTCAGGTCGAGGGTGGGCCTCTGTTGTATGTCTCGGCCGACGGCAATTATTTCTTTGATGGCAGCCTGTACCAGGTTCGTCCCGGGCAGTTCATCAATATTCGAGATTTGCGCCTCAACGCTATGCGACAGGAGATATTTGCCAGCAGAGATACCGGGGATATGATTATCTTTAAACCCGCTGGCGCCAGCAAAGCCATCATGAATGTGTTTACCGATGTGGACTGTGGTTACTGTCGCAAGCTTCACCGCGAGGTGCCGCAACTCAATGCTATGGGTATAGAGGTTCGCTATTTGGCCTACCCGAGAGCCGGTATTCCCTCAGATTCCTACAGCAAGATTGCCACTGCCTGGTGTGCGGATAATCAGCAGGATGTATTTACCAGAACCAAAAATGGCGAGAATATACCCAGGGCCCTGTGTACGGATAATCCGGTGGCAGAGCATTTTGCGCTGGGTCAAAAAGTTGGTGTTACCGGCACTCCAGCGGTAATACTGATGGATGGCACCCTGATCCCTGGCTATCAGCCGGCGGCGGATTTTGCCCGCATACTGGGTTTAGATTAATCCCTCAGTCGGAACCAGCATCAGAGCCAGCAAGCGCTGCATAGAGCTGATTTCTTTTTCAGGCGCGCAAAATAACCCTGAATATTTTCTGGAATAGTATAAAATTGCACAGCCTGTTGGGCCGGTGCTTATAGAGCGTGGGCTGGACAGTTCAATTCGGTGCCAGTGGCTGCCGATTCATATTTTAAATAGCTTGAGGAAATAGGGTGCGATTGGTCAATATCGGCATCTGCGGATTAGGCACAGTGGGTGCTGGCGTATTTAACGTCCTAGGCCGCAATTCACAACAAATTAACTCACGGGCCAACTGCGACCTGGTTATTGCGCAGCTGGGTGCTCGTCGCGACAATCCAGATTGCAATACCGCTGACACCAATGTCACGCGGGACATCTTTGAGGTCGCCAAAAATCCCAATATAGATATTGTCGTTGAGCTGATTGGCGGCACTGATGTTGCCTATGAATTGGTAATGACTGCCCTCGACAATGGCAAGCATGTGGTTACTGCCAACAAGGCACTGATTGCCCAGCATGGCATGGAGATTTTTGCTGCCGCTGAGGCCCGCGGTCTGATGGTGGCCTATGAGGCAGCAGTGGCTGGTGGTATTCCCATTATTAAGGCTCTGCGCGAGGGGCTGTCGGGCAATCGCATTAATTGGTTGGCGGGCATTATCAATGGCACTACCAACTTTATTCTCTCAGAGATGGACAGCAAGGGCCGAGAGTTTGCCGACGTGCTGACTGAGGCTCAGGAGAAGGGCTATGCGGAAGCTGATCCCACCTTTGATGTGGAGGGCATAGATGCCGCCCACAAGCTGGTTATCATGACCTCCCTGGCCTTTGGCATGCCCCTGAGTCTGGATGGAATTTTCACCGATGGCATCACCAGATTGGAGCCTCAGGATGTGTCCTATGCTCGGGAGCTGGGCTATGCCGTTAAACACCTGGGTATTACCAGGCAAACTGACCAGGGAGTTGAACTGCGAGTTCATCCCACCCTGGTGCCTGAGACTTGTCTGATTGCAGGCGTTAATGATGTATCCAATGCAGTGATGGTTAATGCGGATGCCGTGGGCACCACATTGTTTTATGGGCCTGGAGCAGGCTCTGAGCCCACCGCATCCTCAGTGATTGCCGATATAGTTGATGTGGCGCGGGCCATGAATGCCGATGCTGATACCTGGGTGCCGGCACTGGGCTGTCAATCATCTGCACTTCAGCCGCAGAAGATTATGGATATTCAGGATATTGAAACCAGCTTTTATATCCGTTTCTCCGCTCTGGACCAGCCCGGTGTGCTGTCTGATATCACCGGAATAATGGCCAATGCGGGTATCAGTATCGAAGCCATAATTCAAAAAGAGCAGCCTGTGGGTGAGGATTACGTCAATGTGATTATTCTCACCAATGTCACCAAAGAGCGCTTGCTTGACGCCGCGGTAGAGAATATTGAACAGCTTGAAACAGTGCGCGGGAGCGTAACTTTTATTCGTGTCGAACATTTGGATCAGTAGATGAGATTTATCAGTACCCGCGGTGGTGTAGAGCCGAAAACTTTTGAAGACGTTATTCTTACTGGACTGGCGCCAGATGGTGGGCTATTTGTGCCCGAGCAGCTGCCGCAGTTTAGTCAACAGGAAATCGCCTCCTGGGCTGGCCTGTCCTATCAGGATTTAGCACTCAAGGTGATGACGCCATTTGTGGATGGCGCCATTCCTCCGCAGGATCTCAAAAAGCTGATAGACGACTCTTACTCAACTTTTAGACACAGCGGCATTGCACCGCTGGTGCAGACCGGTCACAACGAATGGATTATGGAGCTGTTCCACGGCCCGACCCTGGCCTTTAAAGATTTTGCTCTGCAGTTTCTGGGTAATCTTCTGGATTACACATTGGAGAAGCGCAATCAAAAAGTAGTGATAATGGGTGCGACTTCTGGTGATACCGGCTCTGCGGCGATTGAAGGCTGCCGCCGCTGCGATAATATTGATATCTTTATTCTGCACCCTCACAACCGAGTGTCTGATGTGCAGCGTCGTCAAATGACCACTGTGATGGCGGATAATATTCATAATCTGGCACTGCATGGCAATTTTGATGATTGCCAGAATATGGTTAAAGCCAGTTTTGCAGACCAGTCTTTCTTGCCCGATGGTCGTCAGTTAGTGGCGGTTAATTCCATTAACTGGGCGCGTATTATGGCTCAGATTGTGTATTATTTTTGGGCGGCCCTGTCTCTGGGTGGCCCGGCGCGGAAGGTTTCATTCTCTGTGCCCACGGGTAATTTTGGTGATATCTTTGCCGGCTATCTGGCCCATAAGATGGGGCTGCCAGTTGAACAGCTGGTGATTGCCACCAACCAAAACGATATTCTCCACCGCTGCATCAGCACCAACGATCACAGTACTCGCCCGCTGGAACAGAGTCTGGCGCCCAGTATGGATATTATGATTTCGAGTAACTTTGAGCGCCTGCTGTTTGATCTCTATGATCGCGATGGCGCTGCTATTGCAGGCTTGATGGCCGATGCCAAAGCAGGGCATATGGACCTAAGTGACAAGGCGCTAGGGCAGGCGAGAGAACTCTTCTGCAGCTATCGCTGCGACAATGAAGGTATGCTGAATATTATCCGTGACACCTATGCCGACTGCGATTATCTGTTAGACCCGCACACGGCTATAGGCCTAGAGGCGGCCAGACAGTGCCGCAGCAACAGCTCAACACCCATGGTGACTCTGGCGACCGCTCACCCGGCTAAATTCCCAGATGCAGTGAGGCAGGCAGGCTATCCTCAGGACCCTGAGCTGCCACCCCATATGGCGGATTTATTTGAGCGCGAAGAGCGGTTCACGGTATTGGATAATGATCAGGCTGCAGTGCAGCAGTTTATTGCTGAGCATATTTCTGCCTAAGTGCCTGCACTCAGGATAACCCGGTTTGCGAGGATAGTTTGGTTTGGGATCAGGCGACTGGCGTTTTCACCGGGCGTAAAAAAAACCGGCGTTAGCCGGTTTTTTTATGTCCAGATTATCTTGCGTCCAGACTAAGTTAACGGTGACTTAAGCAGCCAGAGCCTTAACTTTAGTATTTAAACGGCTCTTATGGCGAGCAGCTTTATTCTTATGAATAATGCCTTTGTCTGCCATGCGGTCGATAACGGGAACAGCAGCATCATAAGCTGCTTGAGAGGCAGCGCGATCACCTGACTCAAGTGCTGCGTCTACTTTCTTTAAATAGGTGCGAACCATAGAGCGCAGGCTGGCATTATGCTGGCGGCGTTTCTCGTTTTGGCGTGCGCGTTTTTTTGCTTGTACTGAATTGGCCACCTGAAAATTCTCCTTTCAAAGGGGTCTCACTTAAGGCGCGGAAATATACAGGGTTATTTGCGGTTATTCAACCCAATTTTAGCCCTAATTATCAGTTGATGGTGCCGGCTGAGCCAGCCGGCTGTGCGCTGCTGTGAGGGGCGCCACCCATAGATTCCCGGTTTAGCTTGGCCAAGCTGCCGACGATGGTTAAACTGCAGCACTGCATTCTCTAATAAAGGCCGAATTGGTGAGTCAAAACTCTGTGGCGCAGCAGCCAAAAATCAAAGACAGCGGACTGCTGCGCTCCAGTGGCGTGGTCAGTTTCTTTACTATGCTGTCGCGGTTTATGGGTCTGGCTCGAGATATTATCTTTGCTCGAGTTATTGGCGCTGAGGCACTTGCCGATGTGTTTTTTGTGGCCTTTAAAATCCCCAATTTCTTTCGACGCCTGTTTGCCGAGGGGGCCTTTGCTCAAGCGTTTGTGCCTATTCTGGGGGAATATCGTGAAAAGGGCAGTCAGGCAGCAGTAAAGGCGCTGATTGATCGAGTCACTGGTACGCTGGGCATTAGCCTGCTGGCGCTGACACTGGTTATTGTGGCGGCTTCACCCGTAATGGCTGGTATCTTTGCGCCGAAATGGTTCTTTGATGACCCGGCTAAGTTTGCGGCCACAGCTGATATGCTGCGGATAACCTTCCCTTACTTGCTGTTTATCTCCATGACTGGCGTGGCCGGTGGCATTCTCAATAGTTACGACCGTTTTGCGGTGCCAGCTTTTACCCCTCTACTACTCAATGTCACATTGATTGCCGCTGCGTTAATTGCTGCGCCGCTGTTTGCAGAGCCAGCCTATGCACTGGCCTGGGGAGTGTTTATGGCCGGTGTGGTGCAGCTGATATTCCAGCTGCCGTTTCTGCATCGCATCCATATGCTGCCTACACCCAAAGTGGATTGGCAAGACAGTGGCGTGCGTAAAATTTTGGCGTTGATGGGGCCGGCGATCTTTGGTGTCTCTGTGAGCCAGATAAATCTGCTGCTGGACACCATGTTAGCGACATTTCTGCCCACCGGCAGTGTGTCCTGGCTGTACTACTCTGACCGCTTATCGGAATTACCCCTGGGGGTGTTTGCAGTGGCCATAGCAACGGTTATTTTGCCCAACCTGTCTCGTCATCATGCGGCTGAATCTAAACAGGCTTTTTCTGAGACATTGGACTGGGCCCTAAAACTGGTGCTGATTATCGCTGTGCCCGCGGCTGCGGCTCTAATGCTGTTGGCCGAACCCATTCTGGTGACTCTGTTTTATTACGGCGATGTAATGACCGCTCGCGATATGTCTATGGCGACACTGAGCCTGCGCGCCTATGCTGCGGGTCTGGTGGCCTTTATGCTGATCAAGGTGTTAGCTCCTGGGTTTTTTGCTCGCCAGGATATGCGCACGCCGGTGCGTATTGGTGTGATTGCCATGGTCTCAAATATGCTGCTCAACCTGTTATTTGTGTTACCGCTGCATCATTACTGGCAGATCGGTCATATGGGGCTGGCGGCTGCGACCTCGGTATCGGCGTTTCTGAATGCCGGGCTGTTGTATGTTTTTCTGCGCAAGAATAATATCTATTCACCCTCAGCCCATTGGTTGCGGTTCTCCTTGAGCTTGATCTTATCCTTGAGTGCTATGGTTGCAGTACTAATACTTGTGGCCAATCAGCTCAATGCTAATGATTCGGGATTCTGGCAGCAGCTAGTCTGGTGGCAGCGGGTCGCCAATATTGCCGGGCTCTGTTTGGCTGGCTTTGTAACCTATATTGGCTGTCTGTTTATCACTGGCTTTAGGCTCGCAGATTTACGTGGCCCAGCTAAGGTGACTTCATCTGAGAACTAGATCCTGGGTTCCGAGAAACTGCTTCAAAATGTAGGCACCAATCTGGTGCTATCCCTTACCTTTAGACGCTTTGCTAGGTATACTCAGCCATCGGTGCGGAGAGTGATGTCCTTGGCTTTAGAACCCAGTAAAATGACCTTTATTCGCGATTTGCAGAGTCTGCAGTCGTTTAATCAGCGATCTGTGGTCACCATTGGTTCTTTCGATGGCGTTCATCTGGGTCATCAGGCTATTTTGAATCAGGTTAAAGCTGTGGCGGCGGAACTAGGGCTGCCCTCTGTGGTGATGACCTTTGAACCTCAGCCCCAGGAGTTTTTCTCTGGGGAGAGAGCTCCGGCGCGACTGATGCGACTGCGAGAAAAGGTCGATGCGCTGTTTGAATTTGGTGTGGACCAGGTGCTATGCCTGCAGTTTAATCGCGAACTGCGCAACCTAACTGCAGCTGAATTTGTTCGCTCGGTATTGGTAGATGGCCTAGGTACTCGTCATTTGATTGTCGGCGATGATTTTCGCTTTGGCTGTGATCGCAGCGGCGATTTTAAGATGCTGTCTGAGATGGGCGAAACCTATGATTTTGCCGTACAGGATACTGAGACCCTAGAGGTTGATGGCCAGCGAGTGAGCAGCACTTTGGTGCGGCAGATATTAGAGCAGGGCAATTTTGAACGGGCCAGCCAGCTACTGGGCAAACCTTTTACTATTACTGGGCGTGTTGTCTATGGCCAGCAGTTGGGGCGAGAGCTTGGTTTCCCGACTGCGAATGTGCAGCTGAACCGCTATAGTGCGCCTCTGTCCGGAGTCTATGCTGTGTTGGTGAATATAGATGGCGCCGTCTACCAGGGTGCTGCAAATGTGGGCTTAAGGCCGACAGTGGGCGATTTACTCAAGCCTATTTTGGAAGTTCATCTGCTGGATTTTGAGGCGGACCTCTATGGTAGAAGAATCGAGGTAGAATTTGTTACCAAGATTCGCGATGAAGAAAAATTTACCTCTCTGGACAAACTTATCGAAAGTATCCAGCGGGATGTTAAACAGATTAGAGCCTGGTTTGCAGGCGACAGTGAGAACATAATTTAAGGCCGATATGAGCGACCCAACTGATTACAAGGCAACATTGAATTTGCCCAAAACTGACTTTCCTATGCGCGCCAATCTGGCCCAGCGGGAGCCAGGGATTCTCAAAGAATGGCAAGACACTGATCTCTATCAGCAGATTAGAACTGCCCGCGCTGGACGTGAACAATATATTCTTCACGATGGCCCTCCCTATGCCAATGGTGATATCCATCTGGGCCATGCGGTGAATAAAACCTTAAAAGATATTGTGGTTAAGTCGCGCACCCTGAGTGGTTTTGATGCGCCCTATATTCCCGGCTGGGACTGCCATGGTCTGCCGATTGAACACAATGTTGAAAAGAAAGTGGGTAAGGCCGGCGTCAAAGTTGATTACTCTACCTTCCGCCAAAAATGCCGCGACTATGCCATGCGGCAGGTGGACGGGCAGCGCAAAGATTTTGTGCGCATAGGCGTGTTTGCTGACTGGGAGCGGCCCTACCTGACGATGAACTTTGCTGTCGAGGCCGATATTATTCGCGCCCTTGGCAAGATCGCTGAAAATGGCCATCTGGTGAAGGGCTACAAGCCGGTCTACTGGAGTGTGGTGGGTGGCTCTGCGCTGGCGGAAGCCGAAGTGGAATATCAGGATAAAACCTCATTTTCTATCGATGTGGCCTATCCGGTGGCTGATGCCAGCCAGCTGGATAAAGTCAGCTCTGCCTTTGTTGGCTTGCCTGGCGAGGGCTCAGTTAACCTATTGATCTGGACTACAACACCCTGGACCATTCCCAGCAGTCAGGCTATTTCTATGGGCGCTGACCTGGAGTACAGCCTGGTGCAATGTGCCACTGAGGCAGGTCCTGTGCGACTTATCTTCGCCCAGCCACTGCTTGAGTCTGTGATGCAGCGCCTGGAGATTGAAGACTATAGGGTGCTGGCCAGCTGTCAGGGTTCTGCGCTGGAACATGTGCAGGCTGAACACCCTTTCTATAGACGCGATATCCCTGTGCTGCTGGGTGATCACGTGACCACCGATGCGGGTACCGGCTGTGTTCACACTGCACCAGACCATGGTATGGAAGACTTTACTGTGGCCAAAGGCTACGGCATTGGCACACTCAACTATGTGATGGATAACGGACTGTTTCGCGATGATGTGGAGCTGTTTGCCGGCGAGCATGTGTACAAGGTTGAAGAGCATATTAACGAGGTGCTGCGCGAGCGCGGCAGGCTGATGGCCTGTGGCAAAATTACCCACAGCTATGCCCATTGCTGGCGTACCAAAACACCACTGATTTACAGAGCTACTCCCCAGTGGTTTATCTCTATGGATAAGAATGGCCTGCTGGACAAGGCCAAGGCGGCGATCAAAGATGTGGCCTGGCACCCGGAATGGGGTGAGGCGCGAATTGAAGGCATGCTGGATGGCAGCCCTGACTGGTGTGTTTCTCGTCAGCGCACCTGGGGTGTGCCCATTGCGCTATTTGTCCATCGACAGACTGGTGAGATTCACCCGGATACGCCTGCACTCATCGAAAAAGTGGCTCTGCTGGTCGAAGATGCTGGTATTGATGGCTGGTACGATGTTGATGCAGCAGAGTTGCTTGGTACCGATGCTGAAGACTATCAAAAAGTCACGGATACATTGGATGTGTGGTTTGATTCGGGGGTTACCCATGCCTCTGTGATTGGCGCGCGGGAAGAGCTGCGCTATCCAGCGGATCTGTATCTGGAGGGTTCTGATCAGCACCGCGGCTGGTTCCAGTCCTCGTTAAAAACAGCCATTGCTATTAACGGAAGTGCGCCCTACAAAGCTGTTCTGACCCATGGATTTACGGTGGATGAGAACGGCCGCAAGATGTCTAAATCTATAGGCAATGTTATTCCGCCGCAGAAAGTGATCAATGAATTGGGTGCAGATGTACTGCGTCTGTGGATCGCCAGTGCGGATTTTAGTGCTGAAATGACAGTGTCTGATGAAATTCTTAAGCGCGCCGGTGAGTCCTATCGCCGCATCCGCAACACCGCCCGCTATTTCCTATCTAATATCGATGGTTTTAACCCTCAGCAGCATGCAGTTGATCATTCAGAGCTACTGGCGTTAGATCGCTGGGCAATCGACTGCGCAGCCCAGCTGCAAGATGAGATTATTGATGACTACAATAATTTCCAATTCCACCAAATTTATCAAAAGCTGCACAATTTCTGTGTGCGGGATATGGGTGGCTTTTATCTGGATATTATTAAAGACAGAATCTATACCTGCGCTGAAGACAGCCTTCCAAGGCGCTCTGCCCAGACTGCCCTGTACCAGATTGCCGAGGCCTTTGTGCGCTGGATAGCGCCGATCCTGAGTTTTACCGCCCATGAGATTTGGGGCCATATGCCCGGTGACCGCAGCAGCTCAGTGTTTGTCGCCGAGTGGTATCCGCTGCAGCGACTGGGGGATAACGAGCAAATTAGCGCACAGGACTGGGCGGTAATTTTGCAGGCTAAAGAAGCGATCAATAAGGTGATAGAAGATCAGCGCAGTCAGGGCAATGTTAAAGGCTCCCTGGAGGCTGATATACAGCTGTTTGCAGATGCAACTCTGACCCAGTCTCTGGCTAAACTGGGAGAAGAATTGCGCTTTGTGACCATCACCTCCAAGGCAACCCTATCTGATTTAGATGGCGGTGAGACTGCGGAAGACTCTGCAATGCAAGGCCTAAAGGTTGCTCTGCAGCGCTCTGCAGCAGATAAATGCGTACGCTGCTGGCACTTTATAGATGATGTGGGTGCCAATGCCGACCATCCTGAAGTCTGTGGGCGCTGTATCAGTAATATCAGCGGTCAGGCGGAAGTAAGACTCCATGCCTAGGTTACAGCCAATCACATTGTTGTGGTTTGCTATAGCTGCCACGGTGCTGCTGTCTGATCAGTACAGCAAGCTGTGGATTATGGAGCGCTATGCCTATGGTGAGGGAGAATTTATTACCAGCTTTTTTAATCTGGTTCGAGCCCATAATTATGGTGCAGCTTTTAGTTTTCTGAGTGATGCCGGTGGCTGGCAGCGATGGGCCTTCAGTCTATTGGCCGCGGTAATCAGTGTGGTGATCGCCCTGTGGATTGCCAGGCTACCTGTGCAGCGCAAGCTTGAGGGTTTGGCTTTGGCGCTGATTCTAGGGGGTGCTCTGGGCAATCTCTACGACCGTCTAACCCTAGGCTATGTGGTCGACTTTTTAGACTTTCACTGGTCAGCAAGCCATTTCCCCGCGTTCAATATTGCCGACAGTGGCATTTCGGTGGGCGCAGTACTTTTAATTTTGGATGGTTTTATTAATAAGCCAGACAGCCAAGCCACAGATTAAGCAATTGACTATGAGTTTACCTATTGATACTGGCACCAGTGTAACCCTGCATTTTTCCTTAGCACTGGAGGATGGCTACCTGGTGGATTCCAATTTTGAGGGCAATGCGGCTACCTTTACGGTTGGCGACGGCAATCTACTGCCCGGCTTTGAGGCAGTGCTGATGGGCCTGGTTGACGGCGACCAGCGCGAGTTTACTATAGGGCCAGAAAACGCCTTTGGTCAGCACAACCCGGAGAATGTGCAGGCAGTTGAACGCGGTAATTTCACTGAAGATGAACTTGAGGTTGGCGCTATGTATTCCTTCCAGAACGGTGACGGTGAGTTGCCCGGTGTGATTGTTGAGCTGGGAGACAAAGAAATTATGGTGGATTTTAACCATCCGCTGGCGGGACAGAATATCCTTTTTAAGGTGAATATTATTAGCGTATCGCCACAGCAGGTTCACTGATGGATATCAAACTGGCCAATCCCCGCGGCTTCTGTGCCGGCGTAGATCGCGCAATTGATATTGTCGACCGTGCGCTGGATGTGTTTGGAGCCCCT
>Ga0115565_10001244_pt1 | contig 21177 bp, 17 predicted proteins | sample COGITO_mtgs_1105_FD_87199 | JGI IMG/M metagenome (GOLD analysis project Ga0115565, IMG submission 87199) | Pelagic marine microbial communities from North Sea - COGITO_mtgs_110530 | ecosystem: Environmental > Aquatic > Marine > Epipelagic | place: Germany:Helgoland, sampling site Kabeltonne... | reverse complement strand
TATTGCCATAAAATGTGATGTGAGTAAAGAAGCGGATGTAAAAGCGCTTTTTAAACAGACTATTGCGCATTTTGGTACCGTAGATATTTTGGTAGCAAATTCTGGTATTCAACTAGATCATAAATTGCATGAGATGCCTTTGGAAGATTGGCAACGTGTTCTTGATATTAATTTGACTGGTCAGTTTTTATGTGCTAAAGAGGCTATCTTAGAGTTTAAGAGACGCGGCATGCGACCAGATGTTTCTAAATCTTTAGGTAAAATTATTCATATGAGTTCTGTTCACGAAATTATACCATGGGCAGGTCATGCAAATTACGCCGCCTCCAAAGGAGCATTGGTAATGCTCATGCAGAGTATCTGCCAAGAATACGCTCCTGAAAAAATACGCTGTAATAGTATTGCACCTGGCGCTATTAAAACAGAAATTAATAAAGATGTATGGGCTACCGAGCAGGGGGCTAGTGACATGTTAAAATTAATACCCTATAATAAGATTGGAGTGCCTAAAGATATAGGAAGCGTAGCAAGTTGGCTGGCATCAGATGAATCTGAATATATAAATGGTACGACTATTTTTGTAGATGGTGGGATGAGTTGTTATCCAGGGTTTACAACAAATGGTTAATTTTAGGCATTTCAGCTGTACCTTTAATTAGTCTTCTTAAAATAATTACCTTAACCTCGCATTTAGAAATTGTAAAATTTCTAAATGCCCTTTCAATGTTACTCTCAATGAATCTTAAGCAAGTAATTAAAATAAGTTTATGAAAAACATTATTAGAGCTATAGTAGCCGGTTGGGGTGCTAAGAAAATAGGAGGAGGTAAATGTGGATGCATTGGTACGGTGGTTGTATTTATAATTTTATATTGGCTCTCTGGTTTTGTAATCAATTAGCCTGATAGCTTAACTTACCTAAACTAGAAAAAGGGGAACAGTATAATGTACTGTTTCCCTTTTTCTTTATTACATGTTCTTTAAAACGTACTACTGAACTTCTAAAAGTGGACTGAATTTAAATTTCTGACCACCTACAGAAGCCTCTGCCATAAGACCTGCTTTTGGTAAAGCAAATACCAAAACGCCATCTGCATAACTAGCGTTTCTTGCTATACCAGATTTTACTGCTACCGCAGATGCTTCTGCTGTAAATTGGAAATTACCTTCTTTAAAACTGGTTAAAGCTTTCTCTGTCTCAAAGAAAATTACTTCTGTAATGGCTTGGCCACCTGCTTGCAGACCAATATCTACTTTTTTCAAGTCTGCCATACCTACTACTACTCCATTTTCATAAACTACACCGTTACCAGATGCTGCGCCTATAATAAATGCCCCTTTGCCTACATTAGGAAATATAACATACCCCTTTGCATCATTAAAAAATACATCTAAGCCTCTGTCCGCTTTTAACAATGCCGCCTTAGCTTCTACTACATCTGCAATTAATTTTACGCTCTTTTTGTCTTGAGAATAACCAGTAAAACTTACCAGTGCAAATACCAAACTTAAAAATGCTGCTTTCTTCATCTTGTTCTATGTTTAAATTTATAATTTTCTTAAAAATACAAGGAAGCTATATGACTCTATGCCTTTTTAAAAACCGATTTTGAACCGATAAATTTGTAACAATTTGGTAGATAAAGCTCATGTATCAAACACCGATACAACAGCTAATACTCTATTGTTACTATTTACTTTACCTAGGAAGACGGGGCGATACTATGTATCCGTTTTAGATACGACAATTCCATAATTTGCTAGGGAAAATTAATACTGTTAGTCAGTTCTCTTTAAATAGATAATTTGAAGAGCGAAAAATAATTTTAGGTATGCATCTCTTTCTTAACTAGCATACTAAGGAATTAATACGGATGGCGTGCCTTATATGCACGATAAATTTGATCTAGATTACATACTTCTACCATTAATTATGATAATAAGCAGTTGGGTAAATAGCGATTTAAAGAGATATTCAACATTTTCCTAAAAACAAAAACCGACTCCTAAGGAGTCGGTTTTCTGATCTACGATTTTAAAAATTTAGTTATTTCCTTTCTTATAATCCTCTAAAAATTTAGCTAAACCGCTATCTGTTAGAGGGTGTTTTAGTAAACCTTTAATTGCCGATAAAGGTGCTGTCATAACATCTGCGCCAATTTTAGCACAATCTATAATATGCATTACATGACGTACAGATGCTGCTAATATTTCAGTCTCAAAACCGTAGTTATCATATATTAAACGAATATCTGCAATAAGCCCTAAGCCATCTGTAGAAATATCGTCTAGTCTTCCAATAAATGGAGATACGTATGTTGCCCCAGCTTTTGCAGCTAATAGCGCTTGCCCAGCAGAAAACACAAGGGTAACATTGGTCTTTATCCCTTTATCAGAAAAATATTTACATGCTTTAATTCCATCTGCAATCATAGGTAATTTTACCACAATTTGCGGATTTAAAGCAGCTAGCTTCTCTCCTTCGGCTACCATGCCTTCATAATCTGTAGAAATTACTTCTGCACTTACATGACCATCTGCAACATTGCAAATTTTCTTATAATGTTCTAAAATATTTTCTGTTCCTGTTATGCCTTCTTTCGCCATTAAAGAAGGATTGGTGGTAACCCCGTCTAAAACACCCATGTCTTGGGCTTCTCTAATATCTTCTAAATTTGCTGTGTCTATAAAAAACTTCATATTTTTCGTTTTAAATTCAACTTAAATTATTTTAAAAAATCTACTACTTGTTGGTACACCTGTTCTCCAGTAAAGCCAAACTCTTCGTCTAATACTTTTGCAGGAGCAGAATAACCAAAATGCTCTAAACCAAATACCCGTCCATTAGGTCCTGCAAGTCCTTCTAGATTTACAGGCAGACCAGCAGTTAAACCAAAAATGGGCTTATCTGTAGGTATAACACATTGCTGGTATTCTTTAGATTGCTGTCTAAAAATACCTTCAGATGGTATAGATGCAATATTTACTTCTATATTTTCTCTAGATTCTAATAGTGCTGCTGCTTCCACTAAGGTAGCTACTTCAGAACCATTTGCAATTAGTACAACTGCTGGATTATTGGTTGATTTTACCAAATACCCCCCTTTTTGCGCTTCTAGTGCCTTCTTATATCTAGACCCATCTGCAGGAATATCCTTAATACCTTGTCTAGATAAAATTAGTCCTGTTGGAGACTTATCATTTTCCATTGCCATTTTCCAAGCAACATTTGTCTCCTGCGAATCTGCTGGGCGCAATGCTACAAAACTTTGTTTATGACTATGATTTTTTAGTTTCTCTAACAAACGTATCTGTGCCTCTTGCTCTACAGGCTGATGTGTAGGACCATCTTCCCCTACTCTAAATGCGTCATGTGTCCAAATAAATTTTACTGGCAATTCTTGTATACAACTTAAGCGTATTGCTGGCTTCATGTAGTCTGAAAATACAAAGAATGTAGCTACTACGGGTATAATTCCCCCATGTAATGCAATACCATTAGCTATGGTTGCCATAGTTAATTCTGCCACCCCTGCTTGTAAAAATGCTCCAGAAAAATCTCCTTTTTGAAGTACTGTTGTTTTCTTTAAGAATCCGTCAGTTTTATCGCTGTTAGATAAATCTGCTGAAGAGACAATCATGTTCTCAACATTCTGCGCCAGATAAGCCAAAACATTAGAAGAAGCTGCTCTTGTTGCTAAACCATCCTTTTGTTCAATACTTCCAAAATCTAAATCTGGTAATTTACCAGAGAAGAAGCTATCTAGCTTTTTACTCAAAGAATCATTAACCTTTCTCCACTCAGAAATCTCTTTCTTTTTAACTGCTGCGGCTTGTTCTTTTTTTGCTAATAATTCTGTATAAAAATCTTGTACCTTATCATAAATATCAAAAGGTTTGGCTACAGAGCCTCCTAAGTTTTCCATGGTTTTAGCATAGTCTGCTCCTGTATCTCCAATTGGCTTCCCGTGTAACTCTGTATACCCTTCATAAGATGCGCCATCTGCTGTAACACAGCCTTTACCCATAATTGTTTCACCAATAATTAGTGTAGGCTTTTCGGTTTCGGCATTTGCATCTTTTAATGCTTTGCGGATTTGCTCGTGATCATGACCATCTATAGTTACTACGTGCCAACCCCATGCTTCATATTTTTTTGCAGTGTCTTCTGAGGTTACCTCATCTGTTTTTGATGATAGCTGCACATCATTAGAATCATAAAACATTATAAAATTATGCAGCCCTAGGTGACCTGCAATTCTCCCTGCTCCTTGAGATATTTCTTCCTGTACACCACCATCCGAAATAAAACCATATATCTTATGGTTCATCCAATCTCCAAAGCGTGCTTGTAGAAATTTAGCTGCAATAGCAGCACCAACACCCATAGTATGCCCTTGACCTAGAGGACCAGAGGTGTTTTCAATTCCTCGTGCAACGTCTACCTCAGGATGCCCTGGTGTGATAGATCTCCATTGTCTAAAATTAGCTAAATCGTCCTTTTTATAATTACCTAAAAGGTAATATTGACTATACATTAATGATGAAAGGTGACCTGCATCCATAAAGAACCGATCACGAAAAGGCCATGACATATCATTTGGGTCAAAATTGAAAAATTCTGAATAGAGAATATGCATATAATCTGCACCGCCCATAGGACCTCCTGGGTGACCTGATTGTGCTTTTTCTACCATAGAGATTGCAAGCGCTCTTATATTATCTGCCGCTAATTTGTCTATTTCTTTGTTCATTGTTTTCCGATCTTAAATTTTATGAATTCACAAAATCCTAGCTACCTAAAATATTGAGAATCAAAGATACCAGATTTGGAGTGGTTTCAAAAATTAATAAGAGAGCAATTACTAAGAGAAGGCAATTGGAATGATCTGAAAATAGGGTGTCAATATGAGCTAAAAATAGTACGCACAAATAGTGCGCTTTTATGAACAGCTTATTGGTAATTTAAATTTTTAGCTGTTGGTGTGATAGTGAGTATAATTTATTAGCTCGCTATTAACTTTTACGTGTAGTTAGCTGTATTTTTTTTAGAATTAAGGTTACTATTCTCCTTATTTCATATGGGAAAATTGCCCGCTACCAATGGCAATAGCATGGCTCAATTTTTTTATTATTTTATTAGAATACTGTGATAATTTATTTAAAAATACCTGCTGAGCTTTAGGTGCAGGCTTTTCAACTAATAGCTCAACTTCACCAGCATCTATGAGATCTAGCTCAAAATTTATATCCAATAAAACCCCTTCCTCAAAGGAGTTTACGGTATTTAATCGTTTTAAAGTTTCTGCCTCTTCTAGAAGTTTCCAACGCAAATCTTTATAAACGCTTTCTGCCTTATTGGATATTCTAGAATTGCTGTCTGTCATTAGATTTTTTAATAATGGAAACTCCTTTTCATTTCCTATAGTTGCTATTTCATCTAACAACATCAATTTACTTTCTAGATCACTAATTAAAATTAACGGAGAAAATACGCTTCTAGCTAATTCTAAAGAAGATATCGGGGGTTGTGGATAATCACTTTTTGCTGAAAAGTCCTTAACAATATCTAAAACCCTATCTCTTATTATTGGATAAGGGGTGGTTTTTAATATAGATTTCAAGAATGGAATCTCACGATGATCTCCAAGAAGTTGAATATCTAAGAGCATTTTTAGCGTTTGTTCTATCTCTGAATCATAAAAAACAGGAACTGGTATTGCTACCGCATTGTTTATATTTTGGAGTTTACTAGACTTATTTGATTCATAATTTGGCAAGTCTAAATTGGTAAATTGAATATCAAAAGCTTCTGACCAATCTACCAAACCTTCTAAAAAGCTAAATCTAGTGGTTAAAGTGGCTGAATCATCTTCTTCTACAATTGTTTCTATATTAAAAAGATTATCTAACGTAATATTTCTAGAAAATAAGATGGCATCATTTATAGGAAGTAAAGATCCATCACCATCAAACGAAGGTGCCACGCCATTATCTAATCTATGATAATATTTAGTTTCTAATGAACTATTAAAAAAATAGGATGCTTTTTGCTTCTCATCCAAATCACTAATTACTAGCGGTAAAAAATTTAGTGTTGTACTACTATCTTTATCTATATCCTGCTTTAATTTAGAAGCGCTCACTCTCTGTCCTAGATGTATTTTTCTCGGTGTGATTTTTTGTGCTAGCCTATTTCGATTTTTTCTAGCCCTAGTAACAATGGGGAGAAAGGTAATTTCGTCTTCAGATAGCATTGCGTACCTTTTACTTATTGGCTTTTGGTTCAACTTAACTTCCCAACTACTGATAACCTCAAAAACTACGGTAATCTCTTTTATGTAATCTAACATACGCTATAAAAACTCAATTAATATTTTACCAGTACACAATGCAACATAGACCTATTTGCCATTTCTACTATTTAGAAATACTGGAAAGCCTGATTAAATCTTTATGAATTGCACTTTGTACTATAAGATACATCTCTGTAAATTTGCGATAAAAACCTTTTAATAATTCTAAATTTTTTTCTTTACAACACTTCTCCATTAACAAAATAATTTCTCGTAGTTCTAATCGCTTCAACATAACCAAACCCGTTTTAATTTTGTGTGCTACATTGGAAACTTCTAAAAAATTCTCTTCTGCTATTCCTAATTTTGCTTTTCTTAAAAACTCTTGTATGTTCTTTTCAAACAGGCGAATAAGCTCTTTTAACATAGTAATATCATTATAACAATCTGCCAAAACAGGTTCTAGATTAATAATTATTTTAGCATTACTTTTTTTACAATTCGCCCTGAATTCTGAACTTAATGCTGCCCTATTTTTCTCTTCTTTGTTCTTAATGGGATTTATGATCATGCGGCTTATTTTTAATACCTTCAAACTTTAAAAATGGAGTTAATACGCTGCTGAACTATATTAGTATCACCTTACAAACAACTTTTTTAAGTCTCTACAACTATGTAATGTGAGAACTAGCTTAAATATTAAATTTTTGAAATACTTAATTAAACTTTTACAATTCGTCTTAAATATGGTCTATAAAGATGATATTCTCAATTAAATGTTTTATAAGTAACCAAATATGTTGTATAGTTTGATAAAATAAAGGTGAGCTACATTTTAAACTGGAAAAAAACTTAATTTTAAGTAGCTATAAACTTACAAATAAATATACCCTATACGCTAGATATAAGCTACGACCCTAGTTTTGAAATTTTGTGATTTTAAATAAGTTTAGAACGTAGCTTATATAGAAGTTTGTACTGCGTAATTTGCCCTAAAACATACTTAATTCATTATACGCAGCTCAGAATAATTTTACCTAACTATAAATTATTAGGGCATCCTTTGTCTCCGTTGCCTAACGTTTGCTTCTCCATCTGAGCTAGGACTCCTCTCTCTTCTCCTCTCATTACGGGGTGGTCTTACTCCTAAGTCATTTAATGGATGAGCCTGTTGTGCTGCTTCAAGACCATTATTAACAATAGGATTTAACACTGCTAAGCATTCTTTAATTCTATTATCATACGCAATAACTAAGTCCGTACTAATATTACGAAAACTAAGCTCATCTTCATTTCTTAAATTATCTAGTAATTCTTGGTGAACTGCCTTAGTATCTAACAGAAGTAATGCACTTTCGTGAATTTCTGCTCCAAGCTCTTTGTAAGATGATAGGCTCGCTATACTTTCTTTAAATTCAGTCAGACACATACTCTTAGCGTCAGGTAAACCAAAATCTATCCTATGCTTAGTAAAAATATCCTCTATTTTATTAGGGTCTAAGATATACTGTCCATTATTCATTATCATTTGTTGAGCGCCTTCTAGATTTACTTCACTCATACATACCTGAGATGCAAAAGCACTTATGGCATCAGGTTTCAATTGGCGAAAACCAAACTCTGTACTATTACTTTTTGAGGGTAATCTAACTCTATCTCCTTGAATTTTAATTGGGTTGTAATCCAAATTTTCAGAGTTTTCAAGGTAAACACTATTTAACAAAGCTTGGACTTGTTCAATCTTTTCTATTGGACTGAGAACACCCCCTAATGTAATCTGTATTTCTTTTTGAATTGCTTCCCTTTTAGCGAGTAAAATTGCTTCAGGTATCTCATTCTCTTCAATTAGGGTTGCAATTCTAGTTGTAATTAAATAGTCTTTAACGGGTGTAGTACAGTTTCCCAAACAAACCGCAATTTTAGCCATTTCTGTTTCAAAATCTTGATCGTTTATCTCTGGATCTATAACATTAGAAATTATCGTACTATAAGCATTACCATAATGTTCCATATCAAAGGCGTTATTATTGTTTAGACTTACAGAGGATAGAAAGATTTGTAGAACCTCAGACCCAGTTTTTTGCTGTATACCATTATCAATATTTCCTAACGTATACTCACCGCCATACGAAAGTATCGTCTCAATTATATCTCCAAACGCTATATCACTATCTGTAAGCAACCTAAGATTACTTACCATCACTTCGTTTACATTATTTAGTTCATCTGCCCGGACCTCAACACCATCTTGACGTCTAAAATGCTGAAGCCAAATAAGGGCATCTTGACTTAGCGAATTATGATTAAGACTGATTATAAGATAATCTGGAGCTATTATTTCTGTATTAATTAGTTCTCGTAAAGCATCTGGAAGATGCGTAAAATTATTTCCGTCTAAAGATAAATTTTGGAGTTCAAGGTTATTAATATTATTTGGCAGGTTTGAAAGATCGTTATTATCTAAATCTAGGCTTGTAATATCTGGCTTTACACGAATTATGTGAGCTATTACAGCTTCTATATGATCATTTTTTATTGATAAACCAGAAAGATCTAGAGATCTTGGTTCTTCTTCATCAATCTGCAAAATTCTTATATTTACTTCCTCTAATATTTGCTCGCCACGATCAATATTTATAAGCCCTTCTTCAAAATCATCCATAATAAATATAATTTTTACCGAAGTATACAGGAATAATAAGAAACCTCATATTATAACCGACGATTGACTGTAATTTAAGTCAAGCAGTTTAAGTATGAGGTAATATGGTTGCTAAGTCATTGAGGTTCTGTTCTAATTCTTGAGGTAATCTATTTAATTTAACCAACCTTTATATTAGGAGCTATATTAAAACAACTAACCTAATTCGTTTCTCTTTATTTACTCAATTTTGAATATCAAATTTTCACCTCTGGAACTATTTAGGTCTCTTGAAAGAAAATACTTTTAGGAGCGCAATAGAATTTAGTAAAGCCAAAAGTTATTTATTTTTGCATAGGGTACTTAAGGCTAAAAAGTAAGCGCAGAATTAATAAAATTTGAAGTAACAAAAAAGCGATAGTATCAAGTGTAAACCCAATACTACCGCTCCAAAAAAAATATTAATATCTTACAGATTTACACGCATGCCCAAGCGTACATTCCTACCCCTTGTTGTGTAATTTAATAGCTCTGTATAATTTTCATTAAAAATATTATCTACCGCTATAAAAAGTCCAAATTTATCGCACACATCATGTTTGGCATAGATATTAAACAAATTAAATGAGGATAAATCTACATTTGTAAACGTGGAAAAATCTGCATCTGTACGCTCAGATACATACTGGTATTCTAATGAGAAAAATGTCTTATCTAAAAGCGTATACCCCAAAGAGCTATTTACCTTTGTTTTAGGAACTCTAAGAGCAAGATCACTATCAGACTCTGTAAAAGTATAATTTGCTGTTAGGTTCACATTTTTAAGAGGTGTTACCGCTAATTCTAATTCTACCCCTCTAAACTTAATCTCTTCGGGCGTATTTTGGTATTGACTTACGAAATTAACAGGATCTACATTTACAAACCGAATACGTTCTTGCTCATTTCTTTGAAAATACACTACGCTTAAACGAATTGCTTTAGAACTATTGTATTCAAAACCACCCTCTACAGTTGTATTTTCTTCTGGGTTTAAGTCTGCATTAGCACCAAACGGACCAAATAGCTGCGACAGATTAGGAGCGATAAAAGAAGTTGCATAGGATCCCAAAAATTTAATACTACCGCTTTTTGTAGCAATATTGTAGGATGGGTTTAAACTGTATACTAAGTTATTACCATATTCGCTATGGTTATTTAATCTAAGACTCGCATTCACATTCAATCCAAAATCGCTTACATACACCGCGTTTGCGTAGGGGTCTACACTTGTAGTATTTTGCTCTTCTGTAAATACCGTTGTAGCATCTATAGCATTTACACCAAGTATGGTGTAAAACGTATCGTTAAATATGTACTTATTAAATACATCTATGATAATTGACTCAGAATCAAATTCTGACGGAAAATTGGATACGAAGGTGCGTATAATTTGATTGAAGGCTACGTTTGCATTAATACTTCCTTTACCATACTTATATACAGATGATAAAGCAAAGCGAGACTGCTCACTATCAAAATTAAAATCTGCATCTTCTATGGGGAAGCCATTATCATAATCTGAAGCCATTTTGGTGTAATAGGTTGCCAAGGTTACATTAAAACGATCATTAAATTGATATCCTAATTTTACACTACCGTCTAATTTTGAAAATAAATCTGACTCCTCACCTATTGCAGCAGACAAACCATCTGTAAATTGATGTCCGCCAGAAGCCAAAATAGATAACTTATCTTTCTTAGCTTGTATGGTAATTGCATTAGAAAAATCTGCCACGTTATAATCCTGATTGTTCTGAGATTGATCCGTACCTATACTAGACTCAACCGTTGCAGAAACCCCATCTTCCTTAGCCGTTTTAGTAGTGATGTATATAACCGCTGTAGCCGCAGAGTTGCCGTATAAAGTACTAGCCGCTCCTTTAATTATTTCAATATTTTCTATCTGAGCAAGGTTCAAAAGACGCAAGTCATACTGCCCGCTTATGGAAGAAGGGTCTGACACCTGAATATCATCTATCAATACCAGCACCTGCCTATTATTACCACCACGTGCGTATATAGAAAAGTTTTGCCCTGCATTACTCCTACTTCCATTTATTTCAATGCCGCTTTTTCTATTAATTATTTCTGCTACAGACCGCCCTTGAAATTGTGCTAGCTCTGCAGCGCTAATAGAAATAACAGTTTTACCTGAATTTTCTCTTTTTAGAGCAAAGCGAGAATCGCTCACCACTACTTCATCTAACTGCACCAAACCTGTAGTATCTTTTTCTTGATACTGTGCACTTACTCCTGTACATACCGCTAGGCATGCACAAAAAATCTTAACGTTTTTGTTCATTTTTTTAATCTCTTTCTCGAGCGAATAGCATGTGTGTTCTCATACGCAAACCTTTATCCCGAAAGTTTAACATTAGTCATTTTTACCTGTGGCAGTAAAATTATGGCAGGTCTCCTGACTTGTAATTTGTTCTTTACCTTCCCATTCCAAAACCTGAGGAACAGTGGCTCGTAGTTAAGAACAACCCATCTTTTTTAAAAGATGTGGATATCAAAAAAATCTTGATATATACGCACAGTTGCGGGAACAGTTCCGGATTCAAACCGGATTCCCTTTTAATCAGCAGCGCTTCACATCCGCTACCAAACCAAATTTCGGCGCAAAAGTAAACATTCTAATCAATCTAACTAAGCAAACAGGAATTAATAGTATTTTTGAAATTTAAAATAAATTTCCTTTGAGGGTTCTACACTATTTTGTCTTGTTTTTTCTAATTGTAGGCTGCCAGCAGAAAATAGAAAAAAGTGCTGCTATTACAAAAAACACCAATTCTATACACCACGCAAAGGGTTTTTCAATAGCAAGTACTAGTTCTGGAATTACGATAATTAAAATAAGCCACCCATGGCCAGACGCTAAGACTTCATTTAAATATGCCTTAATTCCTAAATTAAAACGAGATAACATTACATTAGACAGCAAAGAGTATGATGCAGTTATTTATACCCCTCTAGAGCGGCTGGTGGTTACATCTACCACACACCTTCCCGCCATAGAGTTGTTAGGTGTTTTAGATAAGCTAAAAGGCTTCCCCACCACAGATCATATTTCCTCTAAAAAAGCTAGAGCTTTAGTGAAAAATGGTACTATTAAAGATTTAGGAAATGTAGCTTCCATTAATACAGAACTGACACTTGCCGTAAAACCAGAGGTACTTATAGCCTTTGGGGTAAATGGACAAAATAAAGCATATAATACGCTACAAGCTGCTAATATTCCTATTGTATACAACGGCGATTGGGCTGAAAGTACTCCACTAGGTAAAGCGGAATGGATTAAGTTTTTTGCTCCCTTTTTTCAAAAAGAAAAAAAGGCAGATAGTATATTTTCAGTAATAGAAAACTCCTATAAAATCACTAGAAAACTTGCTAAAACTGCTGTAAAAATACCAACGGTCTTAAGCGGGGCTATGCATAAAGATATTTGGTATCTACCAGGTGGCAATAGTTGGGCAGCAGCATTTTTAAAGGACGCAAACGCATATTATTTATGGAGAGAGAGACAGAATACAGGTAGCTTAGCGCTAAGCTGGGAACATGTTTTAAAGAAAGGAAGGAACGCAGAATTTTGGATTGCCCCTGCACAATTTACTAGCTACACAGGGTTAGAAGCTGCAAGCGACCATTACAAGCAATTTACACCGTTCAAAAATAAAAAAATATATACTTTCTCTAAAACCGTAGGGGCTACAGGAAGCATGCTTTACTACGAATTGGCTTCGCAAAGACCCGACATAGTTTTAAAAGATTTAGTCCATATTCTGCATCCCAACGTGTTGCCAAATTATAAGCCGTTTTTCTTTAAACCGCTAGACCTTTGAAAAATTCAAAAAAAACAGGATTTTTATTTATTGCGCTAGGTATAGTGCTTTGCGTAAGTGCTTTTCTAAACATTTGTTATGGCGCTATAAACATCCCCTTATCAGAAACTTTTACTATATTGTTAGGTACTGCTGGAAGCAATACCAACGCTTATATAATTTGGCAATACCGCTTACCAAAAGCACTTACTTCAGTATTAGTAGGCAGTGGACTTTCTTTAAGCGGACTCTTAATGCAAACCTTGTTTAGAAATCCTTTAGCAGGTCCTTTTGTTTTGGGTATTAGCTCTGGTGCAAGTTTAGGAGTAGCAGTGCTTATCATGGGTTCTGCCCTACTCTCTAGCTTTTTTACTTTTGATATTGTCACCAACTTAGGATTATCTATTGCAGCAAGTTTAGGTAGCTTTTTAGTGCTTTGGTGCGTGGTTTTAGTAGCTTCTTACGTTAAGGATACTATGGCGTTATTAATAATCGGACTCATGTTTGGTAGTATTACAGGTGCAGTGGTTGGCATACTCTCTTATTTTACCGATTCAGAAAAATTACGACAATTCATCTTCTGGTCTTTTGGGAGTGTTGGTCATCTTACATGGCATCAACTATTGTTATTGGCAGTATGCGTACTTACAGGTGTTGCTATTAGTTGTTATTTAATAAAGTCACTTAACGGATATTTACTAAACGAGAATTATGCAAAAAGTATGGGGGTACATCTAATAAGATCTCGCTATTTAATTATTCTTACCACCGGTATTCTAGCAGGGAGCATTACGGCGTTTGCGGGTCCAATTGCTTTTGTAGGTTTGGCTGTACCGCATATATGCAGACAATTATTTAGTACAATGGATCATAAAGTACTTATCCCCGCTGTAATACTTTTAGGTGCTATTGTATTACTAGTTTGCGATATTGCAGCACAACTACCAGGTGCTGCAAGTGTGCTGCCTATTAATGCTGTTACCTGCATTCTTGGCGCACCCGTGGTTATATGGCTTCTACTAAAAGATAGAAAATTGTTTTTTTAATGCAACTAAATAAATCCATAGAGAAATTAAAAATTGAAACTGACATTTTAAAAACGACCCTGCTTAATATTGGCTACACATCTAAGAGCATTGCCTCTGCTATTGATATGAATGTTGATAAAGGCGATATGGTAGCTATTGTTGGTGTAAACGGTATTGGAAAATCTACATTACTAAGAACCTTAGCGGGTTTTCAGAAACCTATATCGGGCAGTATTACTATAAATAGCACTGCGCTTACGGGATATTCCTCACAAAAGCTTGCCACTATTATAAGCGTTGTTTTAACAGAGCCTATAGCCTCTAAAAACATGACGGTCTTGGAGCTTGTAACCTTGGGTAGACAACCATATACTAATTGGATTGGCTCCCTTACTACTAAGGATATAATGCTAATTGAAAATACAATTGCATTATTTGATTTAATGGAATTGCAGCATATGAAATGTTTTGAGTTAAGCGATGGTCAATTCCAACGAGCATTAATAGCACGCGCTTTTGCACAAGACACAGCTATTATCTTACTAGACGAGCCTACCACGCATTTAGATTTACACCATAAGGTTCGTATCCTTAAATTATTGAAAAACATTTCAAAAAAGACCGACAAAACTATTATATATACGACTCACGAAATTGAAATGGCTTTGCAATTAAGTGATAAGCTAGTCGTGCTGAACGGTACTGATAATCCGTATGGAACACCAGATACTTTAGTACAGCGGGGGGTGTTTAATAAGCTTTTTCCTTCGGATGTTCTTACTTTTGATAATAATAGTAGAACCTTCCAGATTAATGACTAATAACTATCTCTAACTTTTACCTATTTTATAAATATGGACGATATATTGCTTTATGCCATTCTTGGATGCATCCTTTGTCTATTTATAGGGTACATTTTAGGTAGCTATATTCAGAAATTAAAAACAAAGGCACTCTTAAATACACACATAGAACGCACTTCTCAGCTTCAAAATTCGCTGATAACTGTTCAGCAAAAGTTAGCAGATGAGGTTACGTTATCTTCGCAACTTCAAAAAGAAAAGGAGCATTTAGGAAATCAAATAATTCGCAATCAAGGAGACTTAGAACACTTACGAGAAAAGAATAGTAACCAAGCAGCCTCTGTAGAAAAACTACAAGAGCGCTTTACTAAAGAATTTGAAAATTTAGCCAATAAAATTTTAGAAGATAAGAGCGAGCGATTTACGCAACGTAATGAGCAGAACATAAAAAACATCCTCTCTCCACTACAAGATAAAATCAATCTTTTTGAAATTAGCGTTATCGCAAGCCAAAAAGAAAACATCAGTATACATTCTGCCTTAAAGGAACAATTATCACAACTACAACTTCAAAACATTAAAATTACCCAAGAGGCAGAAAACCTTACTAAGGCCCTAAAGGGCGATAGCAAAATTCAAGGAAATTGGGGAGAACTTGTTTTAGAGCGGGTGCTAGAAAAATCTGGCTTAGAGAAGGATAGAGAATATAGCGTTCAAAAAAGTTTTAACCGTGAAGATGGTTCTCGGGTATTGCCAGACGTTATTATTCACCTACCAGAGGGTAAAAAAATGGTGGTAGACTCAAAAGTTTCCTTAACCGATTATGAGCGATTTGTAAATGCCGAAGATTCTGATAAAAATACATTTCTAAAAAATCATGTTCGGTCTTTGAAGAGACATATTAGTCAATTATCTGCAAAGAGATATGAAGATTTATATACGATGGAGAGTCCCGACTTTGTACTCCTCTTTGTACCTATAGAACCTGCTTTTGCCGTTGCTTTAAATGAGGACACTACGCTTTACAATAAAGCTTTTGAACAGAATATTGTAATCGTTACCCCTACTACCTTATTGGCTACCTTGCGCACCATAGATAGTATGTGGACCAATGAGAAACGACAACGCAATGCTATTGAAATTGCACGCCAAGCGGGAGCATTATACGATAAGTTTGTTGGTTTTGTAGAAGACTTAAATAAGGTAGGTAAACGTTTGGATGACACTAAAACTGAGTATTCCAGTGCTATGAATAAGTTGGTGTCTGGTCGCGGAAATGTTATTACCAGTATAGAAAAGTTAAAAAACATGGGGGCAAAGGCTAAAAAAGCAATTCCTTCTGCTATCTTAGAACTGGCCTTAGAACAGCCACAAGAAGAAAAACACTAATATTACAAGATGAAAAAGATTCTTTTTTTATTTATTGCAGGTACTACATTACTATTTTCATTCTATTATGCCTTTGTTTACTTCGTACCTTATAGTGAAGGGGTACGCTCTGGTGAATTAATAAAGATTAGCCATAAAGGCGTAGCTATAAAAACATGGGAGGGCGAAATTAGTCAAGGAATATCTGGAGCTCAAATATTTTCCTTTTCCGTACTAGATACGCACCTAGAAGTAATTGATAAACTGCAACAATACCAAGGCAGGTATGTAAAGGTGCATTATACAGAGCGCTACGATACCTTTTTATGGTTAGGAGATACAAAATATTTTATTACAAAAGTAGAAGAAGAAAATTCACCTCATTTTAGAAAATAATGACGCAATTTAAAGGTGTAAAAGAATCTCGTTTATCTATCACAGAACTTATGCTTCCCTCCCATTCTAATTTTGGAGGAAAAGTACACGGTGGCCATATTTTAAATTTGATGGATCAAATTGCGTTTGCATGTGCGTCTAAACATTCGCAACGGTACTGCGTGACAGCCTCGGTAAATAGAGTAGATTTTCTAAATCCTATTGAAGTTGGTGAACTGGTAACATTAAGAGCCTCTATAAACTACACAGGTAGGACTTCTATGGTAGTAGGGGTTCGTGTAGAGTCGGAAAATATTAGATCTGGAGCTAAAAAACACTGCAATTCCTCATATTTTACTATGGTAGCAAAAGATGAGAAGGGTAAAAGTGTACAAGTACCTGGTTTATTAATTACTACAGAGCAAGGCATTCGCCGTTTTGCACGTAGTAAATATAGAAAAGAATCCGCTTTCCAACGAGGCACAAAATTCGACTCAAACCATTTTAAAGCGACTGATTTTATAGCAGAATTAGAAACGGAGAATGTTTCCTTAAACCTAGATATTATTTAAGATTTGCTGCTGCCTCTGTGTCTAAAAACCACGTAAGTGCCCCAGAACTTGGCTGTACTAAAGATGCTGGGTACTCCTCGTATCCTATTGTTTTTTCTAAGATAACCTGTACTTTTTCAGCCTTACTTTTTCCCGTAACTAGAAAAGCTACGTTTTTTGCTTTGTTTACAACGGCTCCGTTAATAGAAACTCGCTTTTGTCCTGTTTCCGGGTGTGTTGCCACAGTACAATGGTCTGGCGCATTCCATAAATTAATCTCGTTTGGAAAAATAGATGCCGTGTGCCCATCATCTCCCATTCCTAAGATAACCAAATCAAACTGCGGAATTTCATCTACCCTATCTAAGTTAATTTCTAATAAATTAGCGTATCGCATAGCTTCGCCTAAAGGATCATTCTCCCCTAAAATTCTGTGAATATTTTCCTTAGGAAGGACGATCTTAGAAAACAAGTGATCAGTCGTCATTTTAAAATTACTTTGTTCATCGGTTGGCGGCACACAACGTTCATCACCCCAATAAAAATGAATATTTTCCCAAGCTATCGAATTGTTATATTCCGAAGCTAGCAGATCAAAAACAATTTTTGGTGTACTACCTCCAGAAAGTGCAATGTGCATTACTTCATTACCAGACACCAAATCTTTAAAATAGGCAGCAAACTTATTCGCAACTTCCTTTTTATCCTTAAAAACTAAAACTTCCATATATCAAATATATAATGGTCTATAGCTAAATTACCTTTCTAACAAATAACGCAAAAACCAGGATCGTCTGTTAAATTCTCTCCTGGGTTTCTCCAATAGCCAATACTATCAATTAGATCATCTGCATTTTCCGGGCCCCAGACCCCCGCTGCATACCCGTATACTTTAGCATGAGATTCTTTCCAATAATTTAAGATTGGATCTACAAAGGCCCATGCAGCTTCTACTTCGTCTGCTCTTGCATAAAGCGTGGCATCCCCCTGCATAGCATCTAATAATAAACGCTCATACGCCTCCATAACATGATTCTCTACCAAACTAGAATAGTAAAAATCTAAGTTAGCACGTTCTACTTTAAATCCTTGTCCTGGAACTTTTACACCAAATTTCACTAAAATTCCCTCATCTGGCTGTATCCGGATAACCAATTTGTTATCCTTATTTTGCATTCCAGAGTCTTTAAATATCTGGTGGTGTGGAGTTTTAAAATGTATTACTACTTCTGTTACTTTCGTGGGCATACGCTTTGCAGTACGTACATAAAATGGAACATCTGCCCAACGCCAATTATCTACATAAAACTTTAAAGCTGCATAGGTTTCTGTAGTAGAATCTGGGTCTACATCTTCCTCTTCACGATAGCCATTTACTTTTTCACCGTCTATAACTGAAGCTATATACTGCCCGCGTATAGTGTTCTTTTCTAAAGTTTCTGGGTCATTCATGATCCGAAGCGACTTCAATGCCTTCAACTTTTCATTTCTAATTTCTTCTGCATTTGCATTTAATGGAGGCTCCATAATTACTAAAGCCACTATCTGTAATAAATGACTCTGAAACATGTCACGCAGTGCACCTGATTTATCATAATAACCACCTCTTTTTTCTACGCCACCACTTTCTGCATTTGTTATTTCTACATGGTGTATATAATTACGGTTCCATAAAGGCTCAAAAATACTATTGGCAAACCGTGTTACTAATAAATTCTGTACTGTTTCTTTTCCTAGATAGTGGTCTATTCTAAAAATTTGAGATTCCTTAAAATACTTTTGTAAAATAGCATTCAAATTTTTTGCAGTCTCTAAACTATACCCAAATGGTTTCTCAACAATTAGTCGCTTCCAACCATCTGTTTCATCATCTAAATTTTGATCGTGTAAATTTCTAGAGATTGATTCATGTGCAGAAGGAGGAACAGATAAATAAAATATATAATTCTTATCTGTCTGAAATTCTTTATCCAATGCCATAATGCGACTATTAAAAGCACTATAGTCCGAATCTTGGTCGCTCCCTAATTCATGATAAAACAATTTATTGGTAAAACTAGCTAATAGTTCTTGACTCTTTTGATCTGATGCAATTTTTAGGTGTTTGCTCTCTGTAACTACGTTTTTTCTGAACTCCTCATCTGACCATGCGCTGCGGCTAGCGCCCAGCACAACAAAATTTTCGGGCAAGTGGCCGCCTTTGGCTAAATTTAAAATAGCAGGGATTAATTTTCTTGCTGTTAAATCTCCAGATGCTCCAAAAATCACGAGCATTTGGTTTTCAAGTTTACTAGATGGCATACAATTGAATTTGTTTATAAAAGTATCGAAAAGATGGGGTATTCCCAACGAGTTCAGAAGAAGTTACCAATAGTTCTAACAAATTTCATTTATTTTTGAAACGCTTAGTCCGTTGTGTTTTATTTAGGAAATTTTTAATAAAACTGTTACGTCATTAAGGGTAAATATTAAATTGAAAAATATAAAAAATATGAGTCAGAAGTACGATTTTGGATTGGTAGGATTAGGGGTTATGGGACAAAATTTTATTTTAAATGTTGCAGACAATGGCTTTAGCGCCTATGGTAACGACCTTGACCATGAAAAAACGAATGCTCTGATAGCTTTGGGGGGCGATACGAAAAAAGTAAATGCTAGTACAGATGTGGCAACTTTTATAAACGCACTCACCACTCCTAGAAAAATTATGCTTTTAGTCCCTGCCGGTAAAGTGGTAGACCTTGTTATAGAAAGTCTACTACCTCATTTAGATAAGGAAGACATTATTATAGACGGTGGTAACTCCTTTTTTACAGATACAGACAGGCGAGAAAGTTATTTATTAGAAAAAGGAATTTTCTTTTTTGGAGCAGGTGTTTCTGGTGGTGCAAAGGGTGCAAGAAAAGGCCCTAGCATTATGCCAGGAGGGAACCGAGAGGCGTACTTACATGTAAAGCCTATTTTTGAAGCTGTTTCTGCCAAATATAATGAGGAGCCTTGCGTGGCGTATTTAGGGCCCAAATCTGCCGGAAATTATGTAAAAATGGTACATAATGGCATAGAATACGGCTTAATGCAGCTTACCTCAGAAATATATGATGTTCTTAAAAAAGGAGGCGATTTTTCTAATGATGCTTTGAAGAGTACGTTTGGGAAATGGAATGAAGGTAGGTTACAATCTTTCTTGGTTCAGATTACATCAGAAATATTTAGTCTAGAAGATAGCTTGGGTAAAGGAGCCTTAGTAGATAAAATTTTAGATAAAGCAAAGCAAAAAGGAACAGGGAAATGGACAAGCCAGAATGCTATGGATCTTGGTATTCCTGTACCTTCAATAGATATTGCCGTTAGTATGCGGGAAATTTCTGCGCTAAAGGAAGAACGTGTAGCCGCTGATTTACTATATGACAGACCCAAAGTTGATTTAATGGACAATGAAAAATTAGAAAACCTTGCAGAGCAGGCACTCTACTTTTCTTTTATCATTACCTATGCGCAGGGGCTTCACCAATTGGCAGATGCCTCTAAGGAATATGGTTACAACTTAGATATTGCGGTCATTGCTAAAATTTGGAGGTCTGGTTGTATTATACGTGCTGGTTTATTGGCAGATATTACTGAGGCATTTAAGGAAGATAGCAACTTACCCAATTTACTACTCTCCCCTACGTTCGTAGAAAAAGTACAAGGCAGTGTGGCGGCAGCACGTACGTTGGTTTGCTATGCTGCAACAAACGGTATTCCATTGCCAGGTCTATCTAATTCACTTACTTATTTTGATGCTTATACTAGTAGTAGACTGCCCTTAAATCTAATACAAGCGCAGCGCGATTATTTTGGATCACATACGTATGAGCGTACAGATAAAGAAGGTATTTTTCATACGGAATGGGAAACCTAATTTGGCGTTTTGAATAAAAGAGATAAGAAAATAAATGCTAAAAGATTATAGACAGCTTTCCAGTATTTATATATTTAAACGCGTGCATATAGCTATGCACAGTACGCCAGTATAGGCTCGTTGGCTTTTTCTATTTAAAAGAGCTAGTCTTCATTACAATACCAAATAAATTATTTAAAATACATTAAATATTTAGAGGTGCTTTCTCTTCAAATGATGAATGATACAAACCCCAAAAAGCTGCAAAATTGCAGCTTTTTGGGGTTTTAATAAAATAATAAAGCCTTATTCACCTTTTGTCAAAAGTCTAAAACCTTCACCGTGTATGTTTAATATCTCCACGGTATCATCT
>Ga0115565_10001237_pt1 | contig 21235 bp, 14 predicted proteins | sample COGITO_mtgs_1105_FD_87199 | JGI IMG/M metagenome (GOLD analysis project Ga0115565, IMG submission 87199) | Pelagic marine microbial communities from North Sea - COGITO_mtgs_110530 | ecosystem: Environmental > Aquatic > Marine > Epipelagic | place: Germany:Helgoland, sampling site Kabeltonne... | reverse complement strand
GGTCATACCAATATTATATTAACATTTATTTATCAATTTATTAGCAAGTTTGAGTGCGAGGTGGTTGCAAAAAAGCAATACTATGGCGAATTTAGCTTTGCCGTCATCGTGGTGATTACGGATCTCTTTGTGATAATATTTATAGGGTTTATGCCATTGCCAAACTAAAAAATCCACGTCATCCCATCATTAAGGAAGTGTCACTAAATGCCGTCATTTTGCTCGATCAACGCCCTCATCTATAGTGTCTGTGCAATAACGATGTCTTGCTCGTTTGATTCTCACGCGACGTCTGTCAGCCCAACAGCTAAAGATTTGTCGAACGAGCGTGTTATAACGCCTGCACAGAACATTAATAATGTTGCAAAACACAATAATGAACATTCACATGAACATTCAGATGAACACGCGCATGAAATAGAGTCGATACTTGTTGTTTCCACCCGTCTAGGGCGCACGGCAAGTGATGAACCTGTAAGAGTCGAGGTCATTGTGCAGGAAGAGTTAGAAGAGAAAGCCATTAGCGGCCAGGCAATATTTCGATGCTAGTTGCAGAAACAGGCGGTGTTCGTGTGCAGACCACCTCTCCAGCCTTGGGCAGTGCCAATATTCGCTTACAAGGTCTATACGGTCGCTACACTCAATTACTCAACGATGGTTTACCCTTATACGGAGGCCAGGCTTCATCGATAGGTTTGTTACAAATTCCACCGACGGATCTCTCCAGCGTTGAAATTATCAAGGGCTCGGCTTCTTCACTGTATGGAGGATCGGCAATGGGAGGCGTGATAAATCTTATATCACGCAAACCCACTCAGACATCACAGGGTGAAATATTACTCAATGTAACATCGAGAGATGGCCAAGACATCACCACGTATTTTGCAAGCCCACTCAGCGATTCGATAGGAGTGTCTTTTACCGCAGGTGGTCACCATCAAAATATCCAAGATTTAGACAATGACGGTTGGATCGATATGGCTGGTTATGAGCGCTACACTGCTCGCCCGCGCCTATTTTGGGAGGACGCTGATGGTACCAAAGTATACGCAACCGTGGGCTTTATGAGCGAGAATCGTCAGGGTGGAACACGCCTTGGACAAACAACACCCGATGGCCTGTTTTTCCTCCAAGACCAAGATAGCCAGCGCATTGATAGCGGACTTATAGCAAAAGGCGCTTTAGCTCAAACACTAAGCTGGACAGCCCGAGCCTCAGCGATGGTCCAAGAACATGAAAAACGTTTTGGTGATGTTTTTGACAAAGACCAGCATGAAAGCTATTTGCTTGAAGCTACAGTGTCAGGTTATTACGTCAACACCCAATGGGTCGCTGGTGTCGCGTTGCAATCAGACCGCTTTCAATCCAACAATTATAAAATATTTGATTATTCATACAGTGTGCCCGGTATATTTGCGCAGGTAGAACACGAACTCAACGACCTCTTGTCAGCATCAATAAGCGCCCGCCTAGATAATCACAATGAATTTGGTTCACAGTTTAGTCCACGTATCTCATTGCTCTTTCGCCCTCATGATTGGACAATTAGGGCGTCTTATGGACGTGGATACTTTGCGCCAACTCCTTTTGTGGAGGGGATAGAAGCCGCTGGTCTTTCTCGTCTCGCACCTTTGCAGGGTATTGAAGAAGAAAGCGCGTTGACATCATCTATAGACATTGGTTACCAGTTTGATGGATTAGAAACCAGCATAACGGTATTTAACTCAATAGTAGACAATGTTACTGAGCTAGCAGCGTTTTCATCGCAAATCGATGGTCCGTTAGATCGAGTGCGCCTGATAAACGCTGTCGGAGAATCTCGGATTTTTGGTTCCGAATTGATGTTGAGATACAAATGGCATGACATCAAACTAAGCGCCAGCTATTTGTTTTTGGACGCAACAGCGTTTGACGCAGCGAGCCAAAATCGTCAGCGCCTTACTTTAACGCCTCGTCACAGCGCAGGGTTTGTCGCCATGTGGGAAAAACATGGCCAAGGCAGATTAGGCTTTGAAGCATACTACACTGGCGAGCAGCGTTTAGAAGGTAATCCGTATCGCAGTAACAGCAAACCTTACTGGCACTTGGGCTTGTTAGGAGAAATTACAATCGATCAGCTTAGTTGGTTTATCAATGCCGAAAACTTACTGAACATCCGTCAAACTAAAGAAGATTCACTACTTCTGATAGAAAGGGCTCCCAGCGGCCAATGGACGACCGACATATGGTCTAGGAATGATGGTTTTATTGTAAATGCAGGTGTCAGACTCCGCTTTTAGGTAATACATCATGGTGGCTAGACCAATTTAATTCATGCTGTTAAGTGCGTTTATCTTGTTGGCATAATGCGCACTGACGTCTTTGTCCCGTGACTTGCGCTTGGCTTGTTTAAGATAACGGCTGCTCATATCTAATTCGCCTTTTTTGAAATACGCCATCGCAAGCCCGAAATAAAAAGTATGTTGGTCGTCATCTAACCGTATTGCATCAAGATAGTGCGCTATGCTCTTATCCCAATGATGATTATCCACTTCTATTTCCGCCAGCATTTGATGGAAAAATGGATTTTTTTCACGCTTTTTTGCCACGGTAGCAAAAATGTCTGCAGCCGCTTTTTGATTACCTTCATACTTGTACAGCACGGCCAAATTTTCCCATGCAGTCAGGTTTTCCTCGTTAATAATGATTGCTCTATTGTAGGCGTTTCGCGCAAGCTGGAAGCGGTCATGTTGTCGATATATCAAACCAAGATTGATCCACGCACCATCAAAACCAGGGTCGACACTAATGGCCGTTTTAAAATATTGGTAAGCCTGCGCAGGCTTATTGTTCACCAAATAGTCAGCACCTTTGTTGTTATAAAACATGGCTAAAACGCGTTCCTTTTTAACTAACTTGGTAGGAAAACGTTTGGTCCTACTTTGTGAATCAAAATCTACCACCACTTCGTTATCAAAGGCTTTGTAGACGCCTGGCTGCATTTTTGGCTTTATACGAATGTTGATATGCCCGTTTAACATCGAGTATCCGCCTCGCCTCGTCCAATACTCGGGGATTTTTACAACTTGAAATTGCGTCGCAAGGCCAGCATGTTCGGCCATTGCGAAAGTCATTATCGATAACGACATGCAGTTTGCAGCAGCCTTTTCAAATGTTTCACTTGCTGTCGTGTTTGCTTGAGCGTTATACAGCATATCTAAATCTGAGCGATCAAAAATACGCATTACCAGTAGGCTGAGCTTTTCTGTGTCCTCAACATTCAGTCTAGTAACGTCATCGACAAAGGCTTTTGCGTTATCGCTTAAGCGGAATATCTCCTGTTCACTTTCTATTTCAGAAACCGAAATGTCCAAAAATAGCTCATCAGCGAAATAAGTCTCAATCGGTACTTGCTGACTCAAATGTTTGGAGCTGTGACATCCACCCAGTGAAATAATGAGAAAGATTAAAGAAAATAATTTAAACGAAGATACCAGCAAGTGAATGATGAAATACATACTGCCTCCCAAAAACGGCTTAAAATAAGTGCTTTTAACAAGCCCGCAAAACAATTGCTTAGCCGGTCTATTTTGTATACTAGACCTTTTTATTCGGCAAATCAAAGAGAAGGCGAAAACACAAATCTGTGGTAGCATTAAAACTGTCAACAATAGCGTAATGAGGTTAAGCAAAATGCATAACAATCAGGTACCTACCGGATCAATAGAACAGGGGGTTTTGTGTCAAAGCCCGCTTTCTAGCACCTTGGAAGCTGACCGAACTTGGGTCAATAGTGCAGTTTCTAAACTCGAAGCTGATGCGCATAGAAGCGCCGATACTCACCTGCTTAAACTAAGTCTCAGCGCCTTTCCTGAGATTGATTTTTACTTGAAAGATGAATCTACACACCTCACAGGCAGCCTTAAACATCGCTTGGCTCGGTCACTTTTTTTGTATGGCATATGCAATGGCAACATTCATCAAAATACAACGATAGTGGAAGCCTCTTCAGGCTCAACTGCCATATCAGAAGCGTATTTTGCTCGTCTTTTGGGCTTACCGTTTGTTGCCGTCGTGCCAAAAGGAACGTCCAGCGAAAAATTAAAAAGCATTGAGCATTATGGCGGCAAGATTGCTTTTGCAGAATCAGCTGAGCTTTACAGTGAAGCGCAACGTTTGGCCACTGCGTCAAACGGTCACTATATGGACCAGTTTACATTTGCCGAACGCGTCACGGATTGGCGCGGTAACAATAACATTGCCGAAAGTTTGTTTGATCAAATGTCTTGCGAGAAATACAGCGTACCGTCTTGGATTGTAGTGGGGGCGGGCACAGGGGGAACATCCGCCACTGTAGGCCGTTTTATTCGCTACAAGTCAGGTGCCTACGGCAAGACAAGGCTGTGCGTTGCAGATCCAGAAGGCTCTGTTTTTTATAACGCATTCACAAAAAGAGATAATCAACAACTCAATCTAAATACTCAAAAATCAAATATTGAAGGTGTCGGTAGGCCACGTCACGAACCCTCGTTTAACCCCAATGTGGTTGACTTGATGTTAAAGATAAAAGACGAAGCAAGCGTGGCAACAGCGATTTGGTTGGAATCTTTATTTAATCGCAAGTTTGGCGGCTCAACAGGGTTAAACCTCTATGCATCGATTCAACTTGCTCACAAAATGCAGTTGAAGGGTGAAAGTGGCAGCATCGTGACACTCATTTGCGATGACGGGATGCGCTACCTCGATAGTGTCCACAGCGTTGAATGGCGCAACAAGTTGGGACTCGACATCGCACCCACGCTACAAATGCTGGATACCTTGAAATAACTAGCCAGTGTGTGTTTGTAGCGTATATCCGGCGAAATACTAGATTATCGTTACGATGTACTTATAACGCTTCAATAAAGAATATTTGAAACAACATAGCCTTAAGGTTAAATTTAAAAATTAATCAGTCTATATCGATACAATACTTCTTGAGTAATATCTGTAATGAATAGATGTCCGCTAAATGACCATGAGGTTTTTTCCAATCTTTTTGCCTCTTTGATATCGTGTTTCAACAAATAATTATTTTCATCATTGTATAAGCTAAGTTGCGGTTTTGTTTGGCCTACACTTGTTATTCGATAAGCAAAAAAAGCAGCGTTTTCCAATGACTCTTTGATAAATTTGTATCGTTCTACATGTGTTGCTAACTCTTGATCCCATTTGCAATTTGATGCAGAAATTGCATCAATGTCGGCGCTGTCGAACCGCATGTAGACTTCATTATTGACTGCTACACCATTTTTTCTAGCTTGATTCAAAGACTCTGTAATAAACGCTTTATCTTTATTTGTGCCAGAAAACAGGCTGTTTAGGTTAGTGTAATTGGTAGGCATCCGATGCAGAAATGGTTGCACAAATTCAGTAGCCAACTGCTTTATAGACGTTTTAATGGGAATGTGAAGATCTTTTTGTTGTCGTGTAAAAACGCATATTTGAGGGCTAAACTTTGCTTGTAACACTCTCAGTGCTTGACGTAAGCCTGAGTTTGACTCTTCATTTACGAGCAGTGTTAACTTGTCTTTGTTCTTATCAATCAACGTATTAAAAAACACGGCAGCAGATTTTGCTTTTGTACCCTGCGTCAGTTGCAAATGCAGAATATAACCATCACTGCTTATCTTAATTAACTGGTAGGGCAATTCGTTTAGGTCATACTCTTTTGTAATTTTATTGAGTCCGACAAAACTAACCGAGATCGTAACGTCACCCTTTGCCTTTAGGGGTGTGTCTAACTCTATCCGCAGACCTGTTACCGAGATATCTTCTGAACTGCCCACAATAGTTTGCTCGTTATAACCAACACTAATTTCAGTTCGAAGCTTATACCTACGTTCACGGCGTTTATCGATTACTTCAAATTTGAGCGTTTCGACCTTAGGCGGAATTCTATTGCGAGCATGTCCAAACAGGGCCAGTAGTTTTATTCGGTCGTTCGCCAATTCACGCTGTTGATAGCACTGTTGACCAACTGAGTGAGTGATGTCAGTCAACGTTAGTAAGTGGGTTAAGTTTTCCAATGCGACTGTCAACCGAGGGCTAAGCCTTTTGCTAACCTGACTTATTCCTCTAATGGTATTGTCAGGAAGAGAATTAGGCAGCTCTGCTTGTGTATAAGAGATTTGATTTACACTTAAATTGTAAACACGCCAGCTTAACTTGCGGGATGCATAGCTTAAAAAAACTTCTTTTAACTCTGGGCTGTTATCCAACTCTGAATGCGTTGCCGAATAAAAATACACCTTACCCGCGCTCAGATGAGTGAAGCAATAAACGATTAAGCTTTCATCTGAATCACTGCACAGCAGCAGTTTTTTGATTCGCTGCTCACTAAACAAGTATCCCATTGTTTGATTGTTTTTTTCGTCCTGCCAATAATCAACTATTTCTAAATTGCTATCGTTAACACATGCATATTCTACAAAAGGCTGCCCCAGCTTTTTGGTATTTATAAACAGACTTATACCTTGGCAATTATTGGCGAAGGACTGTTCGTAAATGCGTGTTTCAATCGAGCGTCGAGTATTTGAAAGCTCCATTTTTTTTGTTTTTGTGAGTGTAGTAAGTAACGAGCTTAAATAATCGTTGAATCGTCTTGGCCCAACCTCCCACACTCTTTGCAAATGAATTTCTGCTTGCTGCAGTCCTTTCGACAATCTGACCACTCTATATTCAATTGGGGTTGTGTGTAATTTTGTTAGTCTATCGAACTGGGTAAAAACGATCTGAACCGGTCGATATCCTTTAATTAAGGTTAGTTCTGTTTCATTAACTAATTGCAGTCTTAGGCCGCGCTGAGAAATGTCCAAACAAACCGCTAGTAGCGCAACTGTACCGGACAAAAATATGCGCACTTCTTGTTCAAAAACATACCGTTCTTCCTGACGTATCGGATACTCCAGCAAAGATTCTACCGGACCGATGTTGGTATGAGCAAAAGGTACGTCTTCCAATTCATTTTTCGTTCTTTTTGTCTTTCCCAATGCTATCTCACGTTGTTGCGTGAAATAATTAATCGTGCCCTCATATACGCCGGTAGTGTACTTTTTATGGATGGTCATTAAATAGTCAAAAAGCTCTTTGCCTTCAGCGCTCAAATAGTGCTCTATATTTCCAACCGCACATACCTCACAGTCGTCATCGACTAACAAACGCAGGTCTACAGGCTTGAGACAAGGAATCGCTAAACGCCTGATTTCCATCATCAGCAAAAATCTAACTTCTTCGCTGCATCCGGGCGTCTTTTCTTCTAGCATTTTAGCAAAACTAGTGTGGTTGCTTTCACTAGCTAAGGTTTCAATCAAATATTGGTACTTTGCGATATAGTCTGTCATATCAATATGTGAGTCCGGTCTTTTTCTGTCGCTTTAGATAGGTTAAACATCGGCACAAAATTGAATTAGTTTAGCTGAGACAATGATTGCTATTGTTGTTTATGTCAATCATTCATCGCTAGCGAGGTGTAATGCCCACCGTATGAGTTTGCACGGCGCCGGTATGTAAAAGGTCGCGCAAAGAAATAGTGGATGTTTTGTCAATCACATAAAGCTGTGCGTAACACAGTTGGAGGGTGGCTAGGGCGTCATCCAAAGCATTGTGATTGGGTGCACTTGGCAAGGCGTAACGGCGACGGCAGTTTCCTAACATGACACTGTCTTGCTGAATATTGAACCCTTGCTTATTTAACAAATAAAGCTCCAGTTGCATGGTATCTATACTGATTATCTGCGTTTCTTTTATCTTGAGCAACATGGCCACACGCCCAAGAACAGTCATATCCAATGCAGCATTGTGTAAGACCCAAATATGCGTTTTCAAGAATACAGAAAGCGCTGCTATGACCTCTTCGACATGTGCACCTTGCAATAAGTCTTTGGCGGTTAAGCCATGTATAACAGGACTTTGAGCGAGATCACCAGACGCTCTTACGACGTTATAAAAACAACTTGCTAATTCAATCTGCTGGTGGCTTCCTTGAACCCATGCAATTGAAGTAATTTTTGCGGTTTTGGTATTTAAAGACGTGAGTTCTAAATCAAGCGCCAACAACGGAGCGTTATTTAAAGATCTATTTTGCCACTGCGCCGGCAGTGATACTGGTCGCTTTAAAAGCGTTGATAAGGCCTTAAACATTTATCCGATGCCGCCTGAAAATTTCAACACTGTCGTTTGTTGAGAACGATGAATTGCTTTGAGAGCAGCTTTTAATTGATGCTTTTCTAAGGAAGACAAATCACCGATTCTTACATAGTTGTCGTGCACTTTATTGGTAAGCTGATGCCTCAATCTCAAGCGATTCAAAAACAACCATATATCCGCAAGATTTTTGCGGTCTGCGCTACTCATGCCGCAATCGCTGGGCAAGAACTGCAAACGCTCTACAGTGCCTGGCACCAAGATACCGCTCGCTAATGAATAGATGCGCACGATATTATTTAGGATAGCCACGGCTGATGTTTTAATATCGATGCTGTCTTTGTCTGAGCGCCCTTTTGCATATACGAATTTATGAAATATTGACAACGGCACACTGTGCTCATTCGCTTGTCTTGCAAGTGCGGCCAAAAACATAGACTGTTTGAACATCCCTGAACGCTCTTTTTGTAAACGCTGCAATAGGCTCACATCACCAGCGGCAGCGCGTGTATCCAAAAATATATTAAACTTTAACATGGCATCAGGGCTTGGTTGCCGTACCCAAGCTTTTGCTTCTTCAATGGCTTGGCTGAGACTTTTGCGCAATTTGTGGTTGGATGCCATGATATTACCTTCGCAGAGTTTTATACCGCACTTACCCAAGCCAAGGCATACATAATCTGCCATTTTTGCAAAGTAAGTCGCTTGCTCCTCGTTTGGTTGATCAGCGAGCAGCAATGCATTATCTTGATCTGAGCCCATTGTCTGATCTTCGCGCGCTTGTGAGCCATATACCAACCAACAGTATGCCATTGGCGCTTCGCCATGCTGTTGCTGAAAAAAGGTAATCAACTTGCGGGTCATTATGTCTGTGGCTTGAGAAAGCACTTTACCGACAATATCAAAATCGCCCAAGCGCTTTGCACTCGAAGCAAAATAGTGAGGTAGTTGCCATGCGCAACGTGTCAGCTCATACAGATTTTTGGCTTTAGAAATATCACTAATAACAAACAAAACGTTGCTGCGTTGTTGTCTAAATATATCGGTCGCCGTGATCATTCCCAAAGGTTCGCGCGTTGTTTCGTGGAGGATAGGCAGGTGGTTAATCGTTTTTTCATTCATCACGCACACCGCATCAAACAAGGTCTTGTTATGGCTAAGATACGCGGGGTTTTGGGTCATTATTTGCTTAACTGGCAACTGCATATTGAGCCCTGGCGCAACGACTCTGTTGCGCAAATCTCTATCAGTCACAATGCCGAGCAACTGATTATCCTCGATAATTAGAATTGAAGATATACGATGCTTGCTCATCAATGCACCTGCACTTTGTATAGAATGCGTCTGTGGTATCGTGATCGGTTTTGTTTCGATGACGTCTGATAGGGGTTTGTATAGCCACATCGAATTCGAGTCTTTGACCGCTTCGCTGTGCACTACAGCGCTCTTGGATGCTTCAAAAAATTGACTGACTTTAGGATTACTAAGTGCCAACTTGAAGGTTTCTGCTGGTATACACAGCACCAATCCGGGACTTTCTACAGATACTTGTAGCGTGTAGTCAACGTCGTCCAACAGCGATGCATAATTGAAATAATCACCTTCGCTTAGATGTTGTAATTCACCATCAGAGTCTTTAATCGAAAACTGACCGCTTTGAATTAAAAAAAGAGATTTAGCATGTTGCTCAAGAAAACCTTGTTGATTTTCTGCGGCCAGATAAATGATCTGCGATTTTTTGGCAATATTAATTAACATATCGTTACTCAAAAGATCGAAGGGGCCTGATTGCTGCAAAAACTCAATCACTTGGTTGGGCACAGAACTCATGTGTATTCTCCATTAGCATTCGTGCGTAAATCTAAAACCAACATGCATAAAATATAAACGTTAACGCGATTTTTCACCAAAAAGCCCGACGTATTGCCGGGCTGAATTTTTGTATAGTGAAAGAACTAACTTAGTGCGATGAAGCCTCCCCCGATCCCTGAGGGAAACGAATGCTCTCGACCAAATCTTGTATTTCTTGTGGTGCGTCAGGTGTAAATTTGAACACGGCAAACGCGACAGCAAAATTCACAAGCATGCCTATTGAACCGATACCTTCTGGAGAAATCCCCAAGAACCAGTTGTCAGGTGTGTTGAGCTCTGGACTAACAAACTTAAAATACACAATATAAGCAGCAGTGAAGACAATCCCTGAAATCATGCCAGACACAGCGCCTTTATCATTCATGCGCTTGCTAAAGATACCCATTATAATGGCTGGGAAAAAGCTTGCTGCTGCCAATCCAAAGGCGAATGCAACCACTTGGCCGACAAATCCCGGTGGATTGACCCCAAAGTACCCCGCTATCAATATGGCTACCCCAGCAGCAATTCGCGCGGCCAGCAGCTCTTTTTTATCAGTAATATCCGGCATGAAGTTACGTTTTAGCAAATCATGTGAGACTGACGTTGAAATAACCAGCAATAAACCGGCTGATGTAGATAGGGCTGCGGCCACACCACCTGCAGCCACTAGAGCAATAACCCATGCTGGCAAATTCGCAATCTCTGGGTTAGCAAGTACCATGATGTCGCGATCAATTTTCATCTCATTGCGCTCATCGCCTGAGTAGAACATTTTACCGTCACCGTTCTTATCAGTGTGCTCAATTAGGCCGGTTTTTTCCCAGTTCTTTATCCAACTAGGTGCTTCAGCATAAGATGTACCGGTTGCCTGCGGCCCATTGATAGTTTCGATCATGTTGACCCGAGCAAACGCCGCTAATGAAGGTGCAGTGGTGTATAAAATAGCAATAAACGCTAATGCCCAACCTGCTGACTTACGCGCATCTCGTACTTTAGGAACAGTAAAGAACCTTACGATAACATGAGGTAAACCAGCCGTACCCACCATTAATGCAAACGTAATAGCGAATACATCCGTCATGCTTTTGGTACCCGATGTATATTCATTAAAGCCTAATTCAGTAGAGAGGCCATCTAGCTTTTCGAGCAGATACACGCCTGAGCCATCCACCAAAGTAGCACCAAAACCTGTTTGTGGCAGAATATGTCCCGTTACCATCATAGAGATGAAAACGGCAGGTACCAAATAGGCAAAGATTAACACGCAGTATTGAGCAACTTGAGTGTAGGTAATGCCTTTCATGCCGCCCAAAACGGTATAGAAGAAAACGATACCCATCCCGATTACGACGCCGGTAATAATATCAACTTCTAAGAAGCGAGAAAACACCACGCCAACGCCGCGCATTTGACCTGCAACATAGGTGAAGCAAACAAAGATTGCACAAAATACTGCTACCGTTCTTGCTGTTTGTGAGTAATAACGATCGCCGATAAAATCTGGCACTGTAAATTTACCAAACTTACGAAGATAAGGTGCGAGACACAATGCAAGCAATACATACCCTCCCGTCCAACCCAGTAAGTAGACTGCGCCATCATAGCCCATAAAAGAAATAAGCCCAGCCATAGAGATAAAGGATGCCGCTGACATCCAATCTGCAGCGGTCGCCATCCCGTTGAGCACGGGAGGAACACCTCCTCCTGCCACATAGAATTCATTGGTAGTGCCAGCACGTGCCCATATAGCGATCGCGATGTAAAGCAGGAACGAAGCCCCTACGATTAAAAATGTTAAGGTTTGAACATCCATTAGACTATTCCTCTTCTACGCCGTATTTTTTATCCATGTCATTCATCAGCTTCATATAAACAAAAATGAGGACAACGAACACGTAAATTGCGCCTTGTTGCGCAAACCAAAAGCCTAATTTAAATCCAAAAAACTGAATTTGATTAAGCTGTTCAACGAACAAGATGCCTGCACCAAACGACACCACAAACCAAACAATAAGAAGCTTGAACAGGAGAGAGAGGTTCTCTTTCCAGTAAGCTTGCTGATCCCCTTCATTTTTAAAAGCCATCTTTGAGTCCTCAGTAGGTAAATTAGATGTAGTTATTTTTCATTTTATTAATAAGCGCTTTAGTAGCCGTTCAGAGCTATAATCTTGCAAACCATTTACAACTTGCAACAACTACGAAAGCTATCATTAACAATGATGTAACATACTCTAGACCTTGCAAGTCTGAGGCGAAATGAGACCTTGGTCTTATGGCTCGAAGTGCCCTTGCGTAGTGTGATACAGTTGCAATTGTTAACTATTTGTTAGGAAGAAAAATGTCGTTTGGATGGCTAGCACTTGCATTACTGTATCTATGCTTATTATTCTGGATCGCCAAATGGGGGGACAAAAACACACCGACATCACGTTGGATAACCTCCGACCCTTTCATATATTCTCTGGCCTTAGGTATATACTGTACTGCGTGGACATTCTTTGGCGCTGTCGGGCAGGCAAGTCGAGATACGTGGATATATCTGCCGATTCTCTTGGGTCCAGCATTAGTTTATCTTTTTTGCCACGGCTTTTTGCACAAACTGATTTTAGTCAGCAAAAAACAACATATAAGCACTATTGCTGACTTTATCAGTGCGCGTTACGGCAAGCGTCAAATCGTCGCACTGCTCGTGACGGTCATCGCCCTCTTGGCGACGATTCCGTATATCGCATTGCAGCTAAAAGCGATTGGCTCGGTTTTTAAACTTATGTCGGAACAACAAGATACGCAAATAGTCGTTGTGATTGCGACTATTTTTGTCGCTTTATTTGCGATGTATTTCGGTACTAGAAACACTGACGTTACTCAGTATCGTCGGGGCTTGATGCTCGCAATCTCATTTGAATCAGTGGTCAAACTCACCGCTTTGATATTGGTCGCTTTGGTTGGCTATTCTTTGTGGCAGGATATGCCTCATGAATCTCTGCTAAGCGAGTACACCTCGCCGTCTGCCCTATCTACTTTTGCATCATTCTCTTTCTGGGCGCAGACCTTGATGGCAGCCGCCGCTGTTATTTGCCTTCCCCGTCAATTCCACGTAGCGGTGATTGATAACATTAACGTTGATCACGTAAAAACAGCGCGCTGGATGTTTCCATTATATTTGGGTATTACAGCACTGACGATTCCTATGATTGCGTCAGCGGGTAATACCATATTTGCAGGCTCAAGCGTCGAGCCTGACAATTACGTGTTAGGTTTGGCCATTCTCTCCGAATCCATCGTCTTAAAAGTCATTGTTTTTTTGGGAGGGCTTTCCGCTGCAATTGCGATGATCATCGTTGCCACACTGACGTTAAGCACGATGCTAACAAACGATGTAATTTTGCCACGCCTAATTAATCAAAGTGATTCTGCCGATTCGACTCACCCCCCGCCCAGAATTAAACGAATCAGACGCTTTGTTATACTTGCTATTTTGGTTCTTGCTTTTTTGTACCAGCAGCAAATGACCTATCAAGCCTCATTGGCGTCTATTGGACTCATCGCTTTTTCGTTGGTTATTCACCTTTTGCCGTCGATTGTCGGCGGTCTTTACTGGAAGCGCGGCCACGCTCATGGGGTATACGCAGGCTTATTATCTGGCTTGGTGGTGTGGATTATGTGGCTAATGCTGCCCATATTTGGCGGCGAACCAAATGTAACCCAACACACTGAAACGCTGAGTCAAGGCGCAATGATTAGCCTTGCCGCTAACATCATGGGCTACATTGGGTTTTCAATGGTCTCACAGTCTAGATTAATAGACCGTATTCAAGCTGAGGCATTTGTATCTCCTTTAAACGGTTCTAGCGATATTAGCGAAAAACTCTCAATCGTAATAACGATTGGCGACTTACACACCTTAATTTCAAAATTTACTGGCGAGCAACGGTGCGATCAATTGTTTGACGATTATGCGACACAACATAATGTTGATTTACGGCATACACAAACAGTAGACGAAGCATTTCTAGCTTTTTGTGAACGCGCATTAGGAGGCGTTGTTGGCTCATCTAGCGGCAAAGCACTTATTGACAGTTTGGTGCGTGGCAAAAAACTCGATATCACCGAGGTAGTCAACTTTATAGATGACACCAACCAAGCCATACATTTTAACATCAGTGCACTAATGACATCACTTGAAAATATCGACCAAGGTATCAGTGTGGTCGATAAAAATCTCAAACTAGTCGCTTGGAATAAGAAATACGTATCATTGTTTTCATATCCCGAAAAATTTTTAAAAGTTGGCATACCAATTGAAGAGTTAATCAGGTTTAACGTTTCTCGCAGTGTGTTTAGTAACAAGGAGATAAACGTCGAAGTTGAGAAGAGAATTGAGCACCTGCACAAAGGCACACCACATAAATTTTCGAGACATAGAGATGACGGCACCGTAATTGAGATGATAGGAAATCCATTGCCCGGTGGCGGCTTTGTCACTAGTTTTCACGATATTACGGGCCATGTCGAACTGCAACAGGCTCTGCAAGAGTCTAAAACTAATCTTGAGCATAAATTCCGCAAACGCACAGAAGAAGTACATTCGATTAATGCCGAGTTACGCTTGGAGATAGAGCGTCGAAATGAAGCAGAAAAGGAGCTAATCAGAGCTCGTAAAGAGGCAGAAGATGCTAATGCAAGTAAAACGCGTTTTTTAGCCCTAGCCAGTCATGACGTCTTACAACCTCTTAACGCAGCAAAACTTTATCTGTCAGCATTAGAAGAGGCTGAATTAAACCACGATACTCGCACAATCGTGCGAAAGCTAAATGATTCAGTGGTTTCAAGTGAAGCGTTGATAAGCACTATATTAGATATATCCAGGCTCGACCAAGGCGAATTAAAACCGTTTATAGAAACGATTAACGTGGCCGAAATAATCACACCCATCATTAACGAAATGAGCATGAAGGCTAAAGAAAAAGGCTTGATTTTTAGGCATCGCATACAAGAATTGTGGATTTGTACTGACCGTACTTATCTCTACCGTGTTGTCCAAAATTTTGTGTCTAACGCTATTAAATACACCCAAAAAGGTAAAGTACTTTTGACGGTTAGAAAGCAAAATGGCAAAGTTCAAATTGCCATTAGAGATACCGGCATTGGTATCCCAAAATTACAGCAAGCCGCTATATTCAGTGATTTTTATCGTGTCGAAAACTCGTCAGAGCAAGGCATAGGACTAGGTCTGGGCGTGGTAAAAAGGCTAACAACTCAGATGGACTGTATGGTAAAAGTGGAGTCAACGGAATTTAAAGGCAGTACCTTTAGCGTCACCTTTGACATGGTTGCTGCACCCGAGCAAATCAGATTAGTAATGAATACTACTACCTCGGTATTTAGTGGATTAAAAATTCTGTGCGTGGATGATCAAAAAGAAAACTTAGACGCGATGCAGACGGTATTAAGCAAATGGGGAATTGAGGTTAATACCGCGCATGACTATCAAAGCGCACTCGACGTAGCTTTGGTCTTCAAACCGCAAATTTTGCTCGTCGACTATCAACTAGGAAAAGGTCCTAACGGCTTGCAAATTATCGATAGCATCCGTCAGCAGTCAAATACAATATTGCCAGCGTGTCTGGTAACCGCAAAACAAGACGACGAATTAATCAAAGAATGCAGAGACCAAGGGGTCAATTTTATGAACAAGCCCATCAAACCTGCAAAACTAAGAACGCTGGTTCAAAGTATGACAAAATATATTAAGCACGCGCATGCAAAGCAAAAGTAACATTAAAGGTTAAGCAGCATGTGTAATCTTGTTATGAACGTTCGCTTGGCGGCGGCTCTAACTGTAACTCTGATGCAATCAAAACCGCTTGAGTGCGATTGTTTATGCTTAATTTTCTAAAAATTGCAGTCACATGGGCTTTGACAGTCGCTTCGGCAATATCTAGATTGTAGCCAATTTGCTTATTCAACAAACCGTCACGCATGTAGCATAGTACTTTATATTGAGATGGTGTGAGTGAGGCGACATTCTCGGCGAGCTCTGAAAACTTCTCATCCACTTGCTCAATTTTTTGACGCAGAGACTCCGGTACCCACACGTCACCCCCTAACATAGCCGTTACGGCCTCATTTATATCCTGTGCACTGGCTGTTTTAGGAATAAAACCCAAAGCGCCCAAGCCGATGATTTTGGATATTAGAGCCGCATCTTCGGTCCCTGAAACGACAGCGATAGGAAGGTCAGAAAAGGTCTTTTGAATATGCAACAAACCGTATAAATCGCTGCTGCCAGGCATATGTAAATCCAATAGCAGTAAATCGACATCGTTGTTCTGCAGCACTTCGACCGTCGAATTTAAGTCGCCAGACTCAAATATTGTTAGTTCGGCAAACGCCATCGCTAATGCTCCTTTAAGAGCATCGCGATATAGCGGATGATCGTCTGCGATGAGCAGATTTATCATTGTCTTTCCCTAGGCTATTTATTTAGTCTTTCTAAAATAAGCTTATCAACAACGGATGGATCTGCCAACGTTGAGGTATCGCCTAATTGGTCGTGCTCATTGGCGGCTATTTTCCTCAAAATTCGGCGCATAATTTTGCCCGAACGCGTTTTAGGCAAACCGCTGGTCCATTGAATAATATCAGGCGTGGCTATTGGACTAAGCTCAGTGCGCACCCATTTGCGTATTTCGGCGGTGAGTTCGTCACTCACGTCGGTTCCCTCGTTAGGCGTTACATACACATATATGCCTTGGCCTTTAATATCATGCGGATAACCAACCACGGCCGCCTCTGCAATCAAAGGATGAGCCACTAACGCGCTCTCAATTTCGGCAGTTCCCAACCGATGGCCTGATACATTTAATACATCGTCGACACGGCCAGTGATCCAATAATAGTCGTCTTCGTCACGCCTTGCTCCATCACCCGTAAAGTAGACGCCTTCGTAGGCACTAAAATAAGTTTGTATAAAGCGTTCGTGATCGCCGTAGACTGTCCTAGCTTGACTAGGCCAACTTTCTTTTATGACTAAATTGCCATCGACAGCGCCTTCTAATTCTTTACCATCAGCATCAAATAATGCCGGCACGATACCGAACATTGGCCGAGTCGCCGAGCCCGGTTTCAAAGCGGTAACAGACGGCAGAGGCGCAATCATCATGCCACCCGTTTCTGTCTGCCACCAAGTATCAATAATCGGACACCTGCTTTGACCAATCACTTTGTAATACCACTCCCACGCTTCTGGATTGATCGGTTCGCCAACCGATCCCAGTATTCGCAAAGACGATAAATTGCACCCCTCGACAGGTTTCTCACCATGTGCCATTAATGCGCGAATTGCCGTAGGAGCGGTATAAAGTGAATTTACTTGATACTTCTCGACTATCTGCGCGATGCGACGAACATCGGGATAGGTCGGCACGCCTTCAAAGAAGACTTGAGACGCGCCATTGGCTAATGGACCATAGACCATATAACTATGACCTGTAATCCAACCCACATCAGCAGAGCACCAATACACATCCTCTTCTCGATAATCAAATGCGTATTTGAACGTCAAACTAGTGTAAAGAATATAGCCGCCAGTGGTATGCACAACGCCTTTCGGCTGCCCCGTTGAGCCTGATGTATAAAGGATAAACAAAGGGTCTTCTGCGTTCATTATCTCTGGTTCACACTGAGCAGAGCAATCATCAATAAGTTCGTGCCACCACACATCTACGTCATGAAAAGGCACGTCGCCGCCCGTCAGTTTATGCACCACTACGGCTGTTATTGAAGGGCAAGCGCCATTAGCAATCGCTTTGTCAACATTCGCTTTTAGTGGGACGGAACGCCCCGCTCGACGCCCTTCGTCACACGTAATAACAACTTTAGCATCACTATCGTTAATGCGATCTGCGATCGCATTAGGTGAAAACCCACCAAAGATAACCGAATGCACTGCTCCAATCCGTGCGCAAGCCAACATAGCGTAAGCAGCATGTGGAACCATTGGCATATAAAGTGCGACACGATCGCCTTTGCCAACGCCTAGTTTCTTTAGACCGTTAGCAATTTTACATACTTCATAATGCAGTTCTTGATATGACACTGTAGTTGAATTATCGGGACTATCTCCCTCCCAAAATAAAGCTGTTTTCTTTGCTCTCGTCGCTAGATGCCGGTCAATACAGTTGTAACTAACGTTCAGCTCTCCGTCTTCAAACCACTTAATTGAGAGACTATCAGAGGCAAACGTCGCATTTTTGATAATGGTAGGCGTTTTGTACCAGTCTATCGCAGTCATTTGCTGCGCCCAAAATCCATCTGGATCATTTACAGAATGGGCATACATGTCATTATATTGCTGTTCAGAAATAATTGGGTTTTTCTTGTATGACTCTGGCACTGGGTAAATTTTGCTGGCGGACATAAGCTGCCTCCGTTTTAGTATGCATGAATTTTGTAAATGAACTGTTACTACTACAATAAACGTTATTTGACAAACCAAAATGAGACTTTGGTATTACCATTCATCTAATCAAGCAGAAAATCGTTAAGCACCAAATGCTATCGCACCTACTTAGCCAACAACACATTCCGAAACGCTTATCGCAACAAACAAAAATTTAACAAATGTAGACATGACTTACTATCGTTAATGAATAATAAAAACGGCTGCGAGGGGAATGACAAAAAACACACCTACAATGTAGGCGAGGCCATACGCTTTGTTTTCGGCGACTTTAAGTGAAAGCTGGTAGGAGAGTTTTGGTGGCAATTCACGCGTAAAACTCATGCCATAAATTACAAGTACTGCGAGTGAATTATAAACCAAATGCACAAATGCTATTTGTAATGCTAGCAATGCATTGGGTCCTTCGATTGCCAACGCAGCGATCAAAGCGGTGATGCACGTACCAATGTTGGCTCCTAATGTAAATGGATAAATCGCGCGCGCAGTGACGACGCCGTTACCGACTAATGGCACCATCAACGATGTTGTGGTTGAGGAAGATTGCACCAACACAGTGACAACAGTACCTGAGGTTATTCCTGATATTGCACCGCGCCCTAAGCTGTTTTGAATTATCTCTCGCGCACGTCCTACCATTAAAGACTTCATGACTTTACCCATGTAGGTAATTGACATAATAATTAGCAACAGACCCAGACTTATTTTTGCAAGGCCTGCAACAATCTCTGGGGTTGAGTCTAACATTGTTTTGACCGCATCGATTACAGGACTTGTGGCGGCCTTAATTGGATTAAACGCGGAACCGCCCGTGCCAGAAAAGCTCTGTGCGATTGATACCATAAATGCGCTGATGTGCTCAAGGAGGCCGAAGGCAATTTCTAAGGGAAGAAATACCAAAACAGCAAAGATGTTAAAGAAATCGTGGATAGTCGCTGCGTTAAACGCTCGCTGAAACTCTTCTTTGTCCGCCACATGCCCAAGGCTTACGATGGTATTAGTAATACTTGTGCCTATATTAGCACCCATCATCATCGGAATGGCAATGGTAATAGGCAGTCCACCCGCGACCATTGCCACAATGATAGAGGAGACTGTACTCGAAGATTGGATGAGGGCCGTGCACACCATTCCAATAATCAAGCCCATAATAGGATTAGACGCATACTCAAACAATTCACGCGCATGGTCTTCAGTGGCGGCCTTAAAGCCGCTCCCTATCAAGCCGACAGCCAATAACATCGCATACACTAAAACAAGCAAAAATAACCATTTGAAAGGCTTAGGTATTTTACTCAAACCAGCTTTTAGCGGTGTTTCAATTAACGCGTCATTGCGCATAATGGCACTCTTATTACTTTAAAACTGATGTCCACAAAAACCAAGGAACTAAAAAATAGCCTTATATTTTAAAGCCTAAAAATGACAGTTAGATTACAGTCTGCCTAAAAACCAAACACTTAAAACGGCCAAGTATGAGTTTGTAGTACCGACATTATTTCTTGTTCACACTCCTCACTCATAGAGAGCTCATAGGCATCTATGTTCTCGACTAGCTGTTCCATCGTTGTGGCGCCGATGATTGAAGAACTTACACCATCCACTTTGTCGCACCAAATCAAGGCAAGCTGACTGGGTGTCATATTGTACTTTTTGGCGATCTCACAATACTTTGTTATCGCTTGTTGCGCTTGTGGTGTATCTCTGAACAAGCCATTGCGTTGCACCAGCGTAAAACGACTACCTTTGGGCCGTGCGCCATGCAAATACTTACCTGACAGCATGCCACCGGCGAGAGGCGACCACGGCAAATATGCAATATCTTCGTACACACAGCTTTCAATTAAGAAAGGCCAATCTTTTATGTGCAGTAAATTAAATTCATTTTGTATTGATACAGGCTTTGGTACGCCGAGTTCCTCGCATAAGCCAATATAGGTGTGAATCCCCCAGCAAGTGTCGTCTGATAAGCCCCAATGTCTTATTTTACCCGATTCAATCGCTTTACCTAAGCCTATTACGATATCACGCATGCGTTGTTTTTCTTGCGCTACATCTAATTGCGTTGGTATGACCTGATTGGGCCAATGCTTGCCAAAATGCGGCGTTGTGCGATTTGGCCAGTGTAATTGATACACATCAATATAATCTGTATTAAGGCGCGCAAGTGAATCATCAATTGCCATCAATACAGTGGCCCCTGATATCAAGCTGTTGTCACGCACGTAAGGAAATCCAGGACCAGCAATTTTGGTGGCGATGATGATATCTTTTCGCTTTTCAGGTTGCGTGCTTATCCAGTTGCCTATGTGTCTCTCTGTATCGCCATAGGTTTCTTTGTTGGGTGGGACAGGATACATCTCGGCAGTATCAATAAAATTAACGCCGCGAGATAACGCATAATCAATCTGCGCGGAGGCATCTTTTTGATTGTTCTGAATACCCCATGTCATACTGCCCAAGCACACGCGTGAGACGGACAAGCCGGAGTTGCCAAGTGGCGAAAACTTCATATAGATACCTTTTTTGAATATTCATAACTGCAATCCAAAAAAGTATACGAATTAGTGAGGTAAAAGACTAGCAAATAACACTATTTTAAATCTTTGCATGGCGTATTATCAGGCTCATCGTAAGTAACATGGTGCTGGTCAATTAAAGCAAGGCTTTAATATGCGTAATCGTACTTCTGGCTAACGCACTTAGTGCGTAACCTCCTTCTAATATTGACACAATACGGCCGTTGCTATGCTT
>Ga0115565_10001234_pt1 | contig 21299 bp, 17 predicted proteins | sample COGITO_mtgs_1105_FD_87199 | JGI IMG/M metagenome (GOLD analysis project Ga0115565, IMG submission 87199) | Pelagic marine microbial communities from North Sea - COGITO_mtgs_110530 | ecosystem: Environmental > Aquatic > Marine > Epipelagic | place: Germany:Helgoland, sampling site Kabeltonne... | reverse complement strand
TTTAGACCGCGTCGCAACGCACATTTTGGACTACCGTGACGAAGGTAAGACGAATTTTTACGAGGGCAATTATAATGAATATGAATCTTGGCTAAAAGCCACGCACGGCGCTGACGTTGTAGAACCTCATCGTTTAAAGTACAAGAGTATTGGCTAAGCCAAAAGGTGGAAACACGTCGCCTTTTTTTGCAAATCGCAAAAAAGGGCGACGTGCCAATATCAGCTAGAGGCTTCCATCTCGATCTAAAGCGATCGATTTGTCTAGCGTCTTGAGCAAATCATCTCTAGCACGAAGCTTGGTATTGTAATGAGCCTTCATGTCTAATTTGGTCATCGCATGAGCGATGTATTGAACCGTACTTGCAAACTCTTCTGGTTTGACGACTTTGTCCAAAAAACCAAACGCCACTGCCTGCGCAGGTGATACCATTTCTGCCAAAATAACAGCCCGATTAAAGTACATCGGCGCCAACCGCCCTCTCGCGAGTTCGACACCTACATGATGCATACTCATGCCAATCGCGACTTCGTTTAAGCCTATTTTAAAGTCACCCTCGACACCTATCCGATAGTCAGCACTAAGTAGCAAAAAAGCCCCTTTTGCTACGGCGTGTCCAGGACATGCAACTAATACTGGAAATGGAAATGACAGCAACCGTCGAGATAAGGTAGAGCCTTTTTCAACTAATTTCATAGCTGATGACATACTTTCCTTCATTACCTTTAAATCATAACCTGCGGACAACATGCCTGCTTGACCTGTTAGCACTACCACTGATTTTTGCTCTTCGGCCAAATCAAGTGCTGCATTAAGTTGATCGATGACTTCGTGCGAAATGGCATTGACCTTGCCGTTTTTCAGGGTAAGTGTCGCCACGCCCGCATTAATCTGTGTTACTACTAATTCTGTCATTGAATCTCCCAATTGCTAAGTACGGAAAATTTTAGCGTTTATCAATTGACTAAGTGATTTAAAGAGTACAGTCCTCTTGTCTCACTAGACTTCTTGCGAACTTCTTCCAACGCTTTGGCTTCACTCATTTCAAACAGCGAATTAATCAGTCGGTTGAAGTGCGCGTGCATCGATGCTCTTGCAGCAGGTGCGTCACGTTTTTTTAAGGCCTCGTATATTGCTCGATGCTCGTCTAGACGATCTTTATCGCTGGTATCACACACGTTTTTGTAGGCGTTTTTAATATTTATTTTACTGTCTCTCAATGACCAAAACTTTTCTATGGTCAACAATATCGCATTGTTACGTGTTGCTTTTGAGATAATTAAATGGAATTCTTTATCTGCCTTTTCTGGTTCTACGCCCTTTTCCATATCTTCTAGAGTAGCCTTTAATGCTGCTAACTCATCGTCAGTAATAACAATTGCCGCGAGCGCTGCCGCTTCGCCTTCGACCAATGCCCGGGCCTGTGTAAGCTCAAACGGACTAACGTTGAACGATTTGTCTTTTTCTTCAACTGTTTCTAGGACGTAAACGCCAGAACTGGTCTTAACATCAACTCGCTGTCTGACCTCAAGTGCAATGATCGCCTCCCTAATTGTCGGACGGCTAACATTAAACGTTTCTGCTAATTCTCTTTCAGGTGGCAACCTGCTGCCTGGCGGATACAAGCCCGAGTCAATTAAATCTTCAATTTTTTCGACTATTAGCCAGAACATACGACGAGTTTTCATGTTTACTAAACCTTATTTCCTAAACGCGCTTTTGCTTTTGCGAATGATTTTTTTAAACGTTTCTTTATCAGCATCTATTGGATTCAACAACTGTCCTAACCAAGCGCCATTTGTTGATTGACGTATTAACCTTCTCAGCATGAGCAACTCAGGTGTTAACGTTGGATTGTTGTGGTTTGGTAAACCACGGCTATCATCGCAAATGATACGCACAAAGTATGTTTTATCAAGCTATAAGAATAAAGCATTTTGGCTGCTTTACCAAAAATAATCTTATTGGTAATAATAATAAGGTAAAAATGGTTTGACAAAAATCATTCAAATTGGTTACATGCATAAAAATACCGCAGGTGCTTTACGTAATACTAGCGCCAATAAATATCACAATTTTAAGGGAAAGAGCATGCCACAAAGCCAACCATTCATAAACGGGCAGACACATCCCATCGAAGACCTAGGGGACGGAATAAAGCGTCAGTTGATGGGCTTTAACCAACAGATCTTGATGGCGAAGGTTTTTTTCGAGCAGGGTGCTGTCGGATATGTACATCAACATTATCACACTCAAGTTGCCTATGTTGAAAGTGGTGAATTTGAAGTTCAAGTGGGTACCGAAAAGAAAATACTTAAAGGCGGCGATTGCTTTTTTGTCGAACCGAACATGGAGCACGGGGCGGTTTGTTTGAAAACCGGCATCCTAATAGATGTATTTAGCCCTTGTCGAGAGGATTTCTTGCCGTAATAAGGCATTTTTCCGGTTTGTTGGCCTGACCCGTTTGACTCTGTAACTAAATCTGATAGCGTTAATACTATATTTATTGTTGCGAGATTTTATTGCAGACCTCAACAACATCGTCAAATGATCTATTGCTAGAGACCTTATCTTCCTTGCAGCCGTTATTTGCAAAGGGGCTTAGTGAGTATGATCTGATCAACATACTCAAACAACCACCCTATTGCTTGTTTGACGAACAGGCAATGCGGGATTCACTCTGTCTGTTTCAAACGCATTTTATTTTGTTCAACGCCTTATATCGTCTTAGGATAAGATGGCGTGCGCAGAGAAAAGGCGAATTAGATATTCATACTACGTGCATCAAGCTAAAACCAATGGTAATTGCTCCGCAAGCAGTCCACACCTCACAAATAGATGATAGAGCAAGCAAAGCATCGATAAGTACCGCGCTCGAGTTTACTGATCCGCTCGCCTCTTATTATCTAGATCTGTCCCATCTTAACGATACTAACCAACATGATGTTGATGCGTTACTGGAGAGTTTTTGGTCAAAAATGACAGGCGTTGACTTACCTTGTTCACTCGGCCAAGCAGACATTGCAGAGCACCTTGCAATAATGCAAATTGATGATATTGAGAATGTTTCGCCCAAGACGCTAAAAGCTCAATATCGTAAGTTACAGCATGATTATCATCCAGACAAAGGCGGCACAGTAGAGCAGTCTCAATCTTTGTTGGCCTCTTTCAAAATATTAGATGACTACCTGCGCAATGCTTCTGGTAGGGCAGATAAGATATAGAAAATAAAAGGGGTTTGCGTGAAAAAACCACAAGCCCCTCAAACCCCTAGTCATCACTTAGGGGGCACACATACACTGCTTTTACTTCTTACACCTAGTAAATTTCTTAGTTTTCTAACCACTGTTAACTGACGTTACTCTCGCTCTGCACATTTTCCGCTTTACAGAACGCTTTATTTTTAAAGCTTTGAGCTTGCGCGCCTGTTAATTTGCACGCAGCAGTGTTGCTTTGCGTGTAATTACATGTTTTTTCTGCTTATAATCAAAAGTCACTTGGCTGTCTGTTTTGTTGATGACTAGCAAGTATTCCAGCTCCCCATCAAATTGCACACTAAACACGTTTAAATTAGGTAAACCAATCACATCACTTATGTTGGCCAGACTAGTTAGCTGGCTGTGGCTGTTTAGAGTAAACTCCTGTGTCGGATTGTATTCGCCATGCACTTCTAGCACGCTAAGGAATTGATGGTCGTTCGCACCCGAAACGCGGTTGATGAGTGCTTGGTTAGCAATTAAGTTAAAGTTTGGGTCATTTGCGCCAATGCGCGTCATCAACAAAGATTGATCTTGCGTATTTGCTGAGGAGTTTGTCGCAGTTTTTGCAGCACTGTTGACGGTGGTGTGGGTATAAAAAGTACGATCCTTGAGCCAAGTCACTTTAACTAGATCGTCAGTCGTGGCTCCTTTAGATTGTAACCACAAGTGTTGATAGCCATTATTGTCACCTAATGCGCGTTGTTGTTGTGTATAACTATCAAGCACAACATTGCTATCAATAAACTGACCATTAAAGTGCACGGGCAAATCATATACATGCTTGGTGTTGGTCAATGCATCCACATCCAATATATCTAATACGAAAACCTTGCCTTCTGGCGTATTAACCAACGCTTGGGTGCGCGTAAAATTGATGTCGTCATACGCATTTTGCATGCTGGCAGAGGATATATTAAGGTGTTCGTCCAATTGCGTAAACAGAACTTGTGGGTGGTATTTATTTCCCTTCGCTGTGCTGCCATTAAAGTGGCTCATTTGGTCAACAACTAAGGTATTATGAGCGACCGTTTGCTTTGCATAGGTGTTATTTTCAGGCAAGTAGTGACCACCATATTTAGCTTCAATATTTAGAAAACGAGCGGCCCCATAATCGCTAACAATTTCCTGACCTTTGTTGTAAAACATCCATTGTAGCTTATCAAAATGGCCGTGGCCCAAGCCTTGAGATGTTGCTTTAAATACTAACGTCTGATGGTCATCCGCTTGATTTTGTCTAAACACAAGCAACGCTCCCTCATCCCCCTTAAGACCATCGCCAAAACTCATTGAGGCGAACGGATATGCCGTTTTTTTATTTGCATCTAGCGCATTAGCAACCTCTAGGCCGTATCCGGTAAGCAGTATATTATTTTGTTTTTCTACGATACTGAGTAAACCAGTCTCTTGCGTAATGCCATAGGCAATTGCCACTCCATGAACAAGCTCTACTGTATCAATGCCCTTATCTTTGATTGCATCATTGATCGCAAAAAACAAACCGTTATAACTTAACTGAACCGTAGTATTAATGGCTTTAATAAGGATGTTGTCACGGTGCTTAAAAATCTCGCGCTCAGGTTGATTGACCTCAATTGCTTTGGCAAATAACACGAAAGGCATCAGCGCATAACGCTGATAATAGGGGCCTTCGTTATAATAACCCTGAGGAGAAAACAATTCGTCCAACTGACGCATAAAGCCGCCAGTGCCCGATTTATCCAAGCCGTATAACGATTTTTCGACCCAGTCCGGCTTATCCATCACATAGCCAGCCATACCAACCGCTGCCGTTGCCCATGTACCATGATTATGAATTTTATTGAACGTCTGTGGTGACTGCTCTGATAAATAATCAACCATAGGTTCGAATAAGTTACTTTCTATACGCATCTTTTCTTGATCGCTAAGTACACCCTTTATCGAGTCATATGCCTGAATGCTATACACTAGCCAAACAGCCTCATTTAAGCTCTGCCAGAATAACTTACCCGGTGATTGTTCTTTTTGCTTTGGATGCAAAGGCAGACTCGGATACATATCAGCGTAGGCAAACAAAACACGTTTTACGTACTGCGCATACTTTGGCTCTTGTGTTAGCACAAAGATACGTCCCGCAGTAAGCATGTCCGCATAATTCTTTTTGTGTACTTCATGAGTGTATCCGCCGCCTGCATCAGCAGGCAGAGGCACGTTTAGTGGCGCCATTAATTTAGCATCAATATACGTTTTTTGTTGATTAAACTTGTCGGCAAAACGCCCTTTGGCCATTATCGCCGCGCGCATTTGCTCGACTTGGTCATGCGTCTCTAACAAATATTTATTGTTGTGTTTATGCTGATGCTGGTGCGCCTGCGCCTGTCCGCACACTGCGAGTAACAGCAGAAATATAGAGGCAATGCCACGGGCACAGCACTTAATTGCAAAGCGTTGCTTTATAAATTTCATCACTTACTCCCTGTATGAGTATTGTCAATTAAAATCGCGGTGGACGGGCCTTTAGCGAATGTTTCAGTGACCAACGGCAACGCCGTTTGGATAAATCGATTACCTTGAATTAGAGTTTGTGGCTCGCCAACAGTATGATCAATGATAATGCGTTGGCTTTGTTCAAAGGTGTTGTTGATAATGTCAGCATCCTGCACGCCAAGTAAGTGAATCGCCGCAGCGTGCTTATTGCGTTTACCGTTACCAACATCAAACAGCGTGTTACCACGCATGTAGAGATGCGGTCCAAAGGTACTTTCATCGGTGCCGCCACGATATACTTTTGCTAATGCTCCTTGTACATTTTTAAACTCAGAATTTTCTATTGTGAGGTATTCAACATTATAGATTCCTAAGTCATCTTGCTCTTTGTCCAAGCGCAAAATATCCCCGGTAATGTTGCTAAATGATGAATTCGAGATAGTGATGTGGTTCGCCATACTGCGATACCCCGCATCAAAAACATGTGCCGAATGATTTACATTTAAATCTTTGACCGTCACGTTCAACAACTCTAACCGATAATTTTGCAACGTGGGTGTGCGTGAGTTCCTCACCAACACATTACCGGCGGAATCCGGCGCTCTGTTTCCGTCAATCGTCAATGACTCCAACCGCAAGCTTGCGCCATCTTGCAACTCGGCCAATAAGGTGCGCCCTGGAAAAATCATCACAGATGCACGGTTTTCGCCAGCAATTGTGAGAGTGTGCGCAACTTGTAACGGTTTGTTTATGTCATATTCACCTGTCGCCAAAACGATTTTATCGCCTGGACCTGATTGAGAAATTGCCGTGGTAAGGGCCTCTGCAGAATCGACATTGATAATGTTGCCGCTGCTAAAAACCACTTCTTGGCTGTCCTTTGCATACCACTGAACGCCAGTTGATGTTTTGTCAATTGGGGTTAAGTTTTGGTCGGCACCAATACCTTGGCTTTGGGCTGTTGCGCTTACTAGCAAACCATTCTGGTTGCGTGTTAATGCTACATTTTGAACCTCAAAACCGCCTGATATTTGATTCGGCGCGGGGTGATTCATAATATTATCTGCAAATGTAATGCCTGACATATCATCGAACAACTTAAACGGTTGTTGCTGCTGATTAACGATTAAGTTTTTGCTAAAGCGACTATTAATCGGAATTGCGGTTCTTTCAGCATCGCTGCCTGCTGCTAAATTGATGTTGCTTACATTCACGATCGTATTGTTCTCAATCAGCGCATTGTCCACTTGGTGATATCGGTTAATTTTCGAATTAGGAACACCGTTTAAGACCACCAAGCCACCACCAAAACGAATCCCTGTTAGGCCTTCCATATAATTGTTGCGAATCGTTTGATCACCATTAATTACCCTGATCCCTCCAGTGTGGTCTTTACCATTACCAAAAAATACGTTTCCTTCAACCACATTGCCATTACCATGACGCAAGGTTAGTGTTCCGCGAGATTCAAAAAACGTGTTATTTTTAAATACGTTTTTACCTGACTTGTTCGAGATTATTTCGACTTCGCCATTTGCTCGATCAAAGTAATTATTTTCCACCGTGGTGAATGAGTCAGAAAGTGAATATTTACTGGTGCCAATTCTTAAGGTTTCGCCTCCGTTAGAACCCAAAATAGGTCTAGGTCCAAAATAGTTGTGATCAATGCTGTGGTAGTTTTGCTGACTCAATACTTGATCCAAACGCACCGCCATCGTGACACCCGCGTTGTTTTTTCCTTGTAAATGATTGTGATCAAAACGATTGTACCGACCGTGCAGCGCGACCCAGTAGTCGGAGCTAAATTTGTCTGGATTAGAAAAGCCATCTATAACGGTGCGCGTTACGCGAGAATGATTAGCTAGTTGGTCTGCCTTTGCTCTATATGAGATAACCACGCCCGTTGGACTATAGCCGTTTTTAAATACGAGACCTGAGACTTCTAAATATTCCCCGTATAAACTGAGAGAAGACAAGCCTGATAAGATGACCTTACCCTCTTGTTGCGCCATCACGCGAATAGGCTTTTGCTGAGTTCCCTTGCCAATTACTAACATTTCAAAATCATGCCAAACACCGTTAGCCAGCACGATAGTCTGCCCCGCTTGAATGTTTTTGATTGCGCTCGCATATTCAACTTGGTTAGTAACAAGCATTGCTTGACCGTCCAGCGATAATGATGCCTCAAGCCCAGTACTTTCAACTGCTTGGCTTGAACTGCGCGACGCTGCGTTTGATACATGTTGAGTTGAACACGAAGTCAACACAAACAGTGACGCAATGCACACTATGCTAATGAGTGAGTTTGTTTGCCGAGAAAAATGCTTTGTCATAGATTACATCCATTATGGCCAGCAATGTTGTTAACTTTTGTGCTAACAATAGCGCTAAGCTTAGCGTCACGCACCGTGACTTTTTGTGTATAAATATAGTTAACTACCTGTTTTGCATTTATTTAAAAATATATTTTTTAAATTATTCTGAGCAACCTTAGCTAATAGATGGGGCGACTCATAAACATTATCTTTGTAAGCCGCACAAGGTATAAGTTATCTATATTTTTAGTCTAATGTTCGACTGAACGTTTATGAGAACAGCAGCCCACCATTAATATCGATGTTAGTGCCGGTTAAATATGAAGATTCATCACTGGCTAAAAATGTCACTAGTTTTGCTACCTCTTGTGCCGTACCTTCACGTTTAAGTTGCGTCGCGGCAGCAACATTAGCGCGCACGGCATCCTTGGTAAAGGTATCGTGAAAACTCGTTGCTATCATCCCAGGGCAGACACTATTAACACGCACACGCGGTCCTAATTCTTTTGCTAAGCCGCGAGTAAACGTCATTACTGCACCTTTGGAAGCGGCATAAGGAACAGCACCGGGGCCGCCACCATCACGACCGGCTTGAGATGCAAACGTCACGATACTGCTGCCCTCTGCTAAATGGGGGATCACTGCATTGCTCATCAAGAATAGCGATGTTAAGTTTACGTCTAAGACGTGCTTCCAATGAGCAAGATCCATTTCGTCGATTTTTTTACGCTCAATCAAACCCCCTGAAACATGCACCAAGCAATCAATTTTTTGAAAGCTCAAAAGCGCTGCATCGATGGTTTTCTTGACGTCGTCGGGGTTGGTCAAGTCTGCCTGTACCGCCCTTGCTTTACCGCCAGCCGCTTCAATTTGGGCAACAACATCGTTTGCTCCCTCTGCACTTGCGTGATAAGTCAGTAGGATATTTGCCCCAGCAGACGCCAAGTCGATGGCACAGGCAGCCCCTATATCTCTGCCGCCGCCAGCTACAATGACCACTTTATCTTTCATTGACATACTATGATTCCCCATTAAGGTTGCACAAAAAACAGCCGTAACCTTTGGCTTTTGTTTCGAACTAGTTGTTAGTAAATATTAATAATAGACTAACCAATATTTACCAATCTGCCAACCAATATTTAACAAAACTATTACCAATTAGACACAATTGGCCTTGATATGGTTAATTCATGACAAAACACGTAAGAATGGAAAGGTGATACTATTTTCAATGATATCTGAGATGAATTTACTGCTATTCAAAAATTGACAATCAAACTATTTTTCTCGATAGCTGACGTTCAATAACGCTTCAATCAGCCGACACGTTAGTGTTCGACTGTATTGTTTTTGTTAGCCACTGCATCTAGAACAACATGCTCAAGCTTTGATAGCAGCTCACGTGGCATGTCATCCCAATTGTTAGTAGCGAAAAAAATAAAAACATCTTCGTCAGGAAAGTATTTAAAATCGGCAAAGGTGTAACCGTTTGAACCATTATGAAAAATACTTTTTTGACCGCTTTCATTTGTACCTAAAACCCATCCATAACCATAATAAGCTGTTGCCGCTTCATCTACGGCAATATAACGTGTAAAAATAGCACTCCACGATTTTTCGGACAGCAAGCTTTTTGAACGTAAAACCAAATACCATTTCTTCATATCGCCAATGGTCGACAAGAAACCGCCCGCACCTTCCGTATACCAACGCGGACCAGGTTCATCATATTGGTGTTGCAGCGAATGACCTACCGATTTACTAGCCGCAGTAAGGGAAAAAAAACGCTGAAATGCATTTGGATCTCTTCCGTAGTTGAGCGCTAAACTTTTCGATGAACGCTCTAAATTACGATAGCTAGTATTTTGCAACCCGGCAGGTTCTAATAAATTTTGATTTATATAGCTCTCCCAACCCATATCGGTGACTTTTTCTATCACAACAGCAAGCAAGCTATAGCCAACACTCGAGTAGTGGTAATTGTCTCCTGGCGAAAAAAGTAGCTCAGTTGCCATCGCCTTTTGAATAAAGTTCTCTTGTGTAACTAAGTCATACAGCCCAAATGTATGAGGAAAACCTGCTGAATGAGTTAGCATATTATGAAGTGTAATGTTTTGTTTGTCAGATGGTACATCGTCAAAGAAACTGCTCAGGGAGTCTTGCAATGACAATTTTCCTTCATCAGCAAGCTGTACTATTGCTGCCGCCGTAAACTGCTTTGTGATAGAACCGATATCAAATACAGTGTGTTCGCTGAAGGGAATATTTAATTCACGGTTTGCCATTCCAAATGATTGATTGAATAATTCTTCACCATTATGCGCTGCTAAAACAATACCTGAAAAATCAGATTGCTCTACTTGATGCTGTTACTCTTTGAAAGTAACATCCGACTGAGCATGGCTCACTAAAGAAATTAAAGCAGTTAAAAGAAATATCAGAACTCTCATAAATGTCCAATGTCACTCATTTGGGCTAACGGCGAAAATAAGCGGTGGCCCCACAGGGCGGTCCAGTGCAAGCCGCAGGCCGCGACGAACTTAATTGACTGGTTAACTGGCGCTACCACCATAGTAAGACCTTAGCACCCGATGACGATGCGTGAAGATGAAGTGGTAAACAGGCGCCAGAACATATTCCAGTAGGGGCAACCTACACTGGAACTCGACCGTATCGGTGACTCGGCATGATGCCCCGCTTCTATCGACCTTCCTCCGATGATGCCACAGCTTATTGATTAAAGAGCTCGACGCCTCCGCAAAACTCCATTGGCGGTCAATAGATTGAAAGAAGAACGTGTGCCGATCGATGGGAAGGATACCGAAAAGGAGCATCCAGCTTGAGAAGAGCACCTTGCCCGTAGGCCATTCAAAGATCGGCTTACTTGACCATTCTGAGGGTGCCGTCATGCGGATGAGAGGACTTAACTCTCTATTCACAGCCTTCATAGTGAGAAGCCCATCGACATCTTCGGGACAAATATTCAGATTGCTCGATACTTCAAATTTCACTGATATCTTCCTTAACAGTTAACAGCCAATTAAGCGGCGTTCGCGCTCTTCGCGAATGTCCGTCTTGATTGGCTTGTTAGGTTCGTGTCGACACATCAGCCAAATCCCCTTTTATCAAGTCATTGCAAAATTTGCTTATTGCTCTCTGCAAAAACAATAAGCCTTGAGGTGTCACTTGCACACGATCATTTTTGATCAGATAGAACGTATTTCGATTTTTAACTATAGCTTTGATCTGTTTTGCATCCTTTGAGAGTGAAACTCTTCCAGCAGCGTGCAACAGGGCATTTCGCACAAATTGCGCATCACTTATTAGCTTATATGGTTCATATTCATTGAGTGGCGTGGAAAGAAAATGTTTGATCATTGGTTTAAACCTTCTAACACCAAAACCTCTATCCAATCTTGATAAATCAAACTTTTTTGCTTTACATAGGTTAAATAGAGTTTCTTCTAAATGGCCAAAAAAAAGTAGAAAAACTGTTATTCTCAGTTCCTTGGAAAACTGATTTGAATATACCTCTTCCCAATATTTTTTATCTGACTCAGATAACTTATCAGATTCGAGCAAATGATTTAGCCTAAAGGCCATTGCATCATTTACGTGATTATGGAATAAAACATGCCATTCGAGATTGGCTGAGGTTGCAAACTTTAATCCTGAATGTTTACTCACTGCCAATCACCCCGTGAAGAACCTAACACCTAACTAACGGGCGCATACATGGCGCGCATAATGCCTGAGGCGCGCCATTTACGTGTCCCAGCCACTGAAGGGAGTGCGTTCAATTTTTTGTTAGGTACCCTCATACGAATACACTTTTTCGCCGAATACAGTTAAATATTGAACGAGCTCTACATTCTTACCAACAGGGCAAGGCTGATCGCACGTCACTGTCACAATGTTTCCGTTTGACAATAAAGCTTTTGCCCTATCCTCGACCCCAATGCTTCTTCCACCATAAATTTTCTGATTCGTTGATAAAATTTCTCCGTGAAGCCTGACCTGTTCAAGTCCTTTAAAAGAAAATACTGCTATTAACAAAACGAATAGCCCGCTAAATATCAATATGTTTCTAGTGATAAGATTTCTATTAAAATAATCGGCTAAACTACCCATGACACATAACGCCTGACTTTGAAGCGATTATGTAGCAACGCGAAATAATTGTCTTCCAATAGTCTCTTGTTAGGCGCTGCCAGCTGAATCAATTTCAAAACTAATCTCATTTGAAGAAAGGTGTTCCCTGATTTCTTGACACAAAGGGCATGATTCATTTTGACTATATACGTGAATAATGAAGTCCCTAGGAGCATCTGTAAAACCGGATTGTCATCGAATTAAACCAAAACCATAATATTCTGAATCGTTTGTGCGGGTACCAATATGCAAGCTCATAATGCAGAAATCTATCAATCTCGCTTCCGTCATCAAATTTGATTTTCTGAGCCTTTTTATCGATTCTTTTGCCAATCTCTTCTTTTGCACTAAGAATATCTAACGTTTGAACGAGCACGTCTGCGTTAACTAAATCTGCGAAAACCCTCAAGACTTCAGTTGGGTTTGGTCCTTTCCCTTTTGGGATGCCAAAATTGCCTAAGGCAGCAAGTATAAAAAGTGCAGCGAGTATAGACCCAACAATTATTAATCCTTTATAAACTGCTTGCATATCTTCCTGTTTAATCCTTTGAAGTTTGAATGGCGCCTAACATCTTATTATGCAGACCGCATTGTAACAACGAAATAGTTTCATTTCACACAGCCCTCATACTCGATTAAGTACAATAGCTTACTATTTTTTCGGTGATAATTTCTACAACGTTTTCTGCGTTTACGATGCATGCATAGTAACGCCGCTCGTCACGTTCTTATAAATACAGTAAAAACAATAAGCTAGACTAAAGTAGCAGCTAAATCAGTGTGGTTACTATGCGTGCATTGTAACCACACGGTCTAATCTAGCCTTAAGTGCAGGAATAAACTGGCCTGTAGGCATGTTGTCACTTTTTTAAAATGCGGTTTACTGAGCATTTTCAGTAACCACACCATACAAAAAGGAGTCAAAAATGGCTAATTCACCATTTTTAGACAGTATTCGTCATGTCATGAGAACAAAGTATTATTCAATGCAAACTGAGAAAACTTACCTGTTATGGATAAAGCGTTTTATTCTGTTCAATCAGAAACGTCACCCTACAGACCTCGGCGAACAGGAAGTGACTTCATCTACACATAACTTGGCGTTATGCGCCATTGTGTTTATGTATAAACATATTTTCGAAAGGGAGTTAACGCTTCTGCCCGATGCCGAGAGAGCTAGAGCGCCAACTGTACTTTCTCACAAAGAAGCGCTCTCTATCATTGGACTAATGCAACCCCAATATAAACTCATGTTTTCGTTGCTATATGGTAGCGGCTTGGTAGCGGCTTGGTAGCGGCTTGCGAAAAACAGAGTTACTTAAATTGCGGATTAAAGATATCGACTTTGACGCTAAGACGGTATTTGTATTTCGAGGAAAAGGTGGTAAAGACCGCACCACGATGTTACCTAAAAAGCTGATTGAACTATTAAAAGCACAGGTAGAAAAAGTACGCGGCATACACATGAAAGATATTGCTGAGGGAAGCGGGATGACAAGCTTACCGCCAAGCCTAGCAAGAAAGTACCCCGATGCCGTGAAAGAGTTTAAGTGGCAATACATATTCCCATCAACCACGCGCTGTGAACCTCCTTATGATGGATATTATTGTCGGCACCACCTTCACAGTACAGCATTGGCAAGAGCCTTGACGTTAGCTGTCAGAAAGTCTGGCGTGACAAAGCATGTTACTGCTCATACATTCAGGCATTCCTTTGCGACGCAGTTGCTTATGGCCGGAGCGGATATTCGCACAGTGCAGGTGTTACTGGGCCATAACGACCTAAGGACAACGCAAATTTATACCCATGTGATTGGACAGCACTCATCAGGGGCGATAAGTCCATTTGATATTGAATAATGTGTGCGGACGACCGTCCGCTTCTCTAATTCTGATAGTTCATGCCATTAGTTTGAATGTAACCAAAGGGCAAATAAAGAAGTGCTTATTTTAACTGAGCTCGTGAATCGAAAAGCAATAAAATTATCGTTCCCGAGTGACAGCAATTGCCGTAAAATTGTCTTGGGAGTCGAAGCCAATGAACGGCCATTGTTCTCTGCTAGTAGTATTGGCTAGAGACAGAAATTGCCTGATTGCTGACTTCAGCTTGTGATGAATTTTGCGTTATTGATTGACAAGAAAGTGCTAAGACTCTTTAGCTTATCTGGTATTAGTTATTTACTTTGAATAAAAAGCCTAGTCTGTTATGCTGGTCTAATTGAATTGGGAGATATCTTATGTTGAAAGAAATAGGTTCATACGATGCAAAAACTAAACTACCTGAAATTCTTCGTCGTGTTGAAGCTGGTGAGTCATTTACCATAACTAATAGAGGAAAGCCCGTTGCAGATGTCGTACCAAGCCAAAATGACCATCGATTAAAAACCCAAGCTACTATAGATAATATTTTAGCTGCAAAGAAACATATTGTTTCTGATGAAGCGTTAGCGCAACTAAAAAATATAGGTCGTAAATGAACAAGTTTGTTTTAGATAATTCAGTGGCAATGCGTTGGCTTATGGTTAGTAATAAAGAAATTGACCAAGAGTATGCTGAGCTAGTGCTGCAAAATTTAACTGAGTCTGAAGCTATAGTTCCTCATTTATGGCATTTGGAAGCAACTAATGTGCTGCTGAGTGCTGAAATGCGAGGGGCATTAACTACTGGGGAAGTAGAACGCTTTATATCTCAACTTGAAAATTTACCGATCGAAGTTGATTCACTTACGGCGCACCAAGCATTTAGTAGAACACTAAGTTTATCTAGAGCTTATAAATTAAGTAGCTATGACGCAGCTTATTTGGAATTAGCTATTCGAAAAAGTCTGCCAATTTCAACCTTAGATAAAGCATTAAAGAAAGCCGCAAAGCTAGCAGATGTTCCATTGTTTTTAGATGGCCTAGAATAGTTTTACTTAAAGCCATCATTTAATACAGTTTTATAAATTAACCGCTATCATCAACTTTTGTTTGATGCCCGTTCCCTTCGACTATCTGCTTACTCAGTAAACCAGTGATAACGGTGAAAGTCTCCTACCGTGGAAAATAGGAGTATAAAGCCCCGAATTTTCGATGCGCAGCTATGACCATCATTGGAACAAATTTCTCATACAATTCTGAACGGCGTACGACCCCTTTTTCCACGTAACAGACAGTCAAGGCGTTTAATCTAAAGATTGCTCATGGCGCAAATTTCTAATGCAGATTTGAGTAAAAATCATTATCCGACTAAATTCGAATAAATGACCCGCAGTGTATTTTGCAACGCCTTTTTAATGTTAGGCCAAGCAATCGAAATCGTATCTAACAGCACTTGAGGGTTATCATTTTGCATGTTGCTAACCGCATCGCTCAGGCCTTCAGCATTTACGTTAACAGACAGCGCGACAAGCTGGCGTGCACTCGTGAGCATTTTTGCGCGATTGTCTGCGTTAATTGCTTCGTCGGTGCTGGCAATCAAAAGTTGCATCTCATCAATCAGTTGCTGTAGAGCAATCGGCAAGGACTGTACATCCGATTGACGCTGCAGATACGGTAATAAATCAAACCAATTTTTTGGATTTGTTGGCATAGCCAATCTCATAATTTCATGATTGGCGGCATTGGGCGCGTTTTTGTCACTGCTCTGTCTCGCCTCTTTAAGTTCGTCTTCACGCGCTTGTAAGAGTACTTTTTCTTGTTCGATTATACCTAATTGGTTACTCTCTATCTGCTGTTTCGCGCTTTGTAAGGCTTGCTCTTTGTCTTTAAGTTGAGTTTTGCTGCTGTCTAGTTCGGACTCTAATGCCGCCAGTTTCTGACTCAAATCATGTTGACTTTGCTGCTGAGAGTGCATGTCAGACTTACTATTTTCATATTCATCCTGCACTTGCTTTAATTGCTGACTAAGTTCAACTTGCTGCTGCTGTAAGGTTTCAATACTATGCTCGGCGCCCTTTAATTCGTTTTGCTGTGCTTGAACTTGCGCCTGTAAACTCAGTTCCTTGCTTTCTTGCGCAACTAGCTTATCCGTCAATTTAGCCCCTTGTTCTCGCAAAGTGTTTAACTCATCACGCAATTTTTGCTCGTCTGATTGCGTCGCAGATACCTTGTGTTCGGCTTGTTGCAAATCCTCCAGATTTCCAGACAACTGTGCTTCTAACTTTTGATTTTGGGCTTGGGCTTGTTCTAGTGCTGATTGAAACGCTTCTTTTTGTTTTTCGATCTCTGCGTGATGTTGTCTCCATTGCTCATCGTTGCCCGCTAACATCTGTTTTTGTTTATCCGCACGCACTTGCACATCGCTGAGCTCTTTGGTCAATTGCTCTACTTTTTGTTGTTGCGCAAGCCTAGCGATGCGCTCGTTTTCAGCTTGCTGCTGCATGGCTTCTAGCTTTGCTTGTGTCTGAGTGAGCTGCTGTTTTTTGGCTGCGACTTCGGACGCTTGCTGCATTTGCAATGCCCTACCTTGCTGCTCTTTTAGTTCAAAATCATCCAGTTTACTTTGGCTAGCATGCGCTAATTCTTTTACCTCATCCTGCAGTACTTTTAGACGGTCCTCACGTTTCAACTTTTCAGCTTTTTCAGCAGCTGTTTGCTGTTTAGCTTCACTGAGCACCTGCTCTGCTGCTTGAATTTGTTCTTGTTTTGCATCTAACGCTCGCTGCATTTCAAGCGCTAAGTCTTTTCGTTGTTGCTCGATCTTTTCTACTTCGCGCTGTTTTTGCTCAGCCGCTGCTTCGATTTGCCTTAGCTCTTCGCTAATTCGCTGAGCATGTGCTTGCTGCTTCTGTTTTTCTACACGCTCATTTTCTGCTTCTTTTGCAGTTGCTTGCAATGCCACTCGCGTATCAACGAGTTGCGCTTGTTTAGCACTTAGTTCCGCTTCAAGTTTTTGTTGAAGCGCCTGCATATCGCCTTTTTGCTGATTAGACATTTCCTCGAGTTTTTGCATTTCAGACTGTATGTGCTGCAAATCGGCTTCTTTGTTATCCAATGCAGACTTAGCCTGTAAGACGTTTCTCTCTAATATCCGTTTATGCTTCTCCGCCTCAATACTGGCGTCTCTTTGCTTGCTAAGTTGATCTGCTAGGCGCTGCTGAACCTCGTCAGAATCCGCCAACTGGTTTTGCAGATCATGGATTTTTTGTGCCACTAACTCTATTTGAGTATCTTTGTCCTGGATAGAATCCTGCATCTCTTGCATTTGCTGCTTATATTGTTGCATCTGGTCGAAATAAGCCTGTTTGGACTGCTCTAGAGTTTGCGTGCGCTCTTCGCTCTTTAACAGCGCTTGTTTTGTCTTCGAGTAATTGTCTTGACTGTCGCTCAATGCATCTGATATTTTTTGACGCTGAGCTTCTAGCGCTTTTACCATTTGCGTTGATGATTTTAGCTGCGTCGTAAGTTCATTGTTTTCGACTTTTGCTTTGTCTAATTGTGAACGGCTCAACTGATAGTCACTTTGTAATGTATTAAGATCCTCGGTTACCGACAGGTGCTCCGCTTTCAGACTTCTATATTCAGTCTGCTGTTCATCTAAATCATGTTGGATTGAGCTTAATTGAGAGTTGGTTTCTGCTAACGTTCTTTCTTTACTGGCAAGCAAGGATTGACTATACTCAAGCGCTGCTTGCGCTGTTTGAGCACTTTCTTGCGCTTTCTTTTGCAATTCCAACGCTTGTTGCCGCTCAGCATCAGCCTGCTTTAATTCTGACAAGTCAATCCAAACACACAAAATCGAGTCAAATTCTTTGCCCTTGTACATTGGCACCAAGGTCAAATGGCAAGGTAAAATTTGCTGCTTAACAATATGTTGCCATGCTAATGCTTGCGCTTGGCCTGTTGCTTTAACTTGGGCAATGATGTGTTTGAGGTGCTCGGCATCATCGCCATTAAGTTCTGGCGCATAAGGGTGCATATGATGAAGGGCTTTTTCATCCGGGGTTTTAAAGAAGCGCATTGCGGCTGGGTTAACATCACAAAAGCCAAAATCACCTAACACGGCCATTGGTATGCTGCTGTGCTCCAGCAAGTTCTCAAAGCGGTCTTGCTGGAACTGCTCAGCACTCTTATCTGTGATCCAACATAAGTACTCCTGCTTGTCTTTATCAAACAGATCGATGTGTATTTCACTCGGATGCAACTCTTTATTCTTGCCTTTTAAGTGCGCAAAAAAGTTTCTCACTCTTCCGGTTTTGTGCAACTCTTTCGCTATTTTACCCGAGCTAGAGGGGTCATTAAACAACTCATAAAAATTGCCTTTATTTAATTCTTTCTCGGCTAAACCAAGTCTCGCTAACATTGTTGTGTTAGCACTTACAAGGTGATCATCATCATCGATCGTCGCAATCGCGACAGGCGCCAAATCAACGATGGTTTGAAAGTGTTTTTGCGCTTTAATAAGTTCGTTTTTGGCATCAAAAATTTCCGTTAGGTCTTTTACAAAACCAAATGTCAGCGCAACGTTAGCATCACTGCCCTTTATAGACTGTGCGATAACATGCAGACGCTTAAGTGCTGGATTGTTTTGATTGTGGCCGTCATACCCACTGCTGCTTAGCGATAGGTTTGGCTGGGATAAATCATATGTGATTGTTTGGTTGATTCGCACGGTCCTACTAAGGCTTGGTTTGTCTTGTGTTTGTGCGATAGAAATATGCATTTTTGCCAATGCGTCAGGAAACAAGTACAGTTGATCTAGCGGCTTTCCAATGTTTTGACCGCCTCTTATACCAAATAGCCGCTCAAACGCACCATTGCAATACTGCAAACAGCCATACTGATCTAACAAATATACCGGTTCTGGTGACATTGAGATTAAACTGTGAAACTTGAGTTCACTGATTTCGAGCGTATTTTTCAGTGCATATTCAGCAGAGACATCTGCAACAAAACAACGCCATTGAGGCTGTATATCATTGGTATAAAAACAATAAAACCGCAGCAGGCGATAGTCTGATTCAAGATTATCGACAAATCGAACGTCGACCGTGATGGCCTCTTTAGTTTGAGTTTCTTTCAGGTCACGTGCAAATTTTTTCCAGATAGCATGATCGGATTTGGCGACGTAGTTGAGCATGGACTCAATTTGTATTTCTGTGTTCACTGTATCTGCTGTGTCTACGTGCTGCTTAGCAGAGGTGCTTACACCAACATTATCAACTAGCGGGTACTCAATACCGAACAAATGCAGTTGGCTGTTTGCAATTGAGAATGTTGCCTTTTTTATATCAACAGAAAATCGTTCGATGTCTAGCGTTTGTAAGCAACGCTCAAGCAGTGCATTACTATCAACACTCTTGGCCAAGTCACTATAGAGCGCTTGCACGTTTGATATCGTTACGATTAACTGATGCTGATCCGATGGACTAGGTCCAACGGTATTAACGTGTTGTTTAACAGTGACTGCTAGGGCGAGCTGACTTGCTTGAGATTGCAGCACATGTTCAAACCCCGACAACTCTACAGTTGCTGCAGATGTTGCCGCCGTTGTGTGGGCATCTACTATTTTGCGCGACTCAGCGCACCACAATTGCAAAAAAGGATAAGCTAACAGGTTTTCTTTTTTACGCCCTAATAACTTTGCTGCGGCAGCGTTACAATAAACAATATTATGAGTATCGTTAAGTATCAATACGCCCGAACTGATGCTATCCATTGTAGCCTGAGTGTTTTGTTGATTAGATGTTGCTGCACCTAATTTTTTTCGAGCGTTAGCGTGGCTGAATAACTGCCAAATAAATGCTATCAATACCACTGCTGCAATACTGCAAACAATGTAAAATTCCGTTTGGCTATACTCTAAAGTCACCTAAACTGCCCTCATCAACGCTACTAATTAAACAAAGTGTACCGATACACTTCTTCACATTTAAGAGTAACGCCATAACAGTAAAGTAAACAGTGCCTCGTTAATCAACGCGTATAGACTTAAATACCCATCTACAGCGCGTCGAGCGCCTGCGTCAATCGAGATACTGGCACAATTTCTATGCCTTCGATAGGATGTTTGGGCGCATTGCCTTTGGGGATAATTGCCTTTTTAAAGCCATGTTTAGCAGCTTCCAAAATTCTATCGGTGCCGTTGGGGACGGGGCGTATCTCACCTGATAATCCGACTTCACCAAACGCAATAAGCTCTTTTGACAATGTGTAGTTTCTAAAGCTAGAAACCATGGCCAACAATAGCGCGAGGTCAGCCCCAGTTTCGGTTATCTTAACGCCTCCAACCACATTGACAAATACGTCTTGATCATTCATTTGTACCGCACCATGTCTGTGCATTACCGCAAGTAACATTGCTAGGCGGTTTTGATCCATACCCACTGCAACCCGTCTCGGGTTAGACAGTTGCGAGTAATCTACAAGCGCTTGGATTTCGACCAATAGCGGCCTTGTGCCCTCCCACACTGTCATTACAATGCTGCCGGGAGACGCTTGTTCTTCTCTGTTAAGAAATATTGCAGACGGATTACTGACCTCTTTCATACCTCTTTCGGTCATTCCAAATACACCTAACTCGTTGACCGCGCCAAAGCGGTTTTTGGTGCCACGCAGCGTTCGAAAACGACTGTCACTTTCGCCTTCTAACATCATTGAGCAATCAATACAGTGCTCCAAGACTTTAGGGCCAGCCAGGCTACCGTCTTTTGTCACGTGACCTACCAAAAACATGGCGATGTGATGCTGCTTGGCAAAACGGGTCAGCGCGGCTGCACTTTCTCTGACTTGAGAAACTCCACCTGGGGCAGACTGAATATCGCTCATATGCATGACTTGAATCGAGTCAATTACCATTACTGTTGGCTTATGTTCTAATGCGATTGAGCAAATAGTATCAACGTTAGTTTCTGCTAATAGTTTTAATTGGTCATCAGGCAGTTGAAGCCGTTTGGCGCGCATAGCAACTTGCTGGAGTGACTCTTCTCCGGTCACGTAAAGCGTCGAATTGGTTTTTGCTAGTTGACACATTACCTGAAGCAATAATGTACTTTTGCCAGCACCAGGAGATCCGCCAATTAAGATCGCAGACCCTGGCACAATGCCCCCTCCCAAAACACGGTCTAATTCTTTGAACCCAGAACTAAATCTCGGCAGGGCCGCCAGGTCAATTTGGTTAAGCACTTCC